>SL_8KL_010_SEDDRAFT_10003153_pt1 | contig 13669 bp, 14 predicted proteins | sample SodLakKL_010_SED_4_FD_11160 | JGI IMG/M metagenome (IMG submission 11160) | reverse complement strand
TATTACGGGAAGGATCGAAAGAAGATTCGTTTCTATAAGATTCCGAAAATTCCCCATGCGGTCAGCATGCATATGTTTGAACAGGTAATAACCTGGCTTGGGAAAAAGTAAAGGAGGCAGTAAACCATGATATTTAGTCCACGTATCTTAGTCGAAGAAAAGGAAAAGGGAAAAATCGCCCGGGAGATTTTACAGGCCCTGCCGGACTGGTTTGGCATCGAAGCAGCAACAGAGGACTACGTAAAGACTTCAAAGAACCTGCCCTTTATTGCTCTTTATCACAACGAACAACCGGTGGGATTTGTTGCCCTGAAGCTTCATAACCCGTACACCGCAGAGATCTATGTAATGGGGATTTTAAAGGAGTTTCACCGTAAAGGATTGGGAAAAGCCCTTGTCAGCGAAGCCGAGGAATTTTGTTTGGAAAATAAAATGGAATTTCTGACGGTAAAAACCCTGGACGCTTCCGGCGAAAGCAAGGCCTACGAAAAGACCCGGAAATTTTATCTGTCCGTGGGCTTTAAACCCCTGGAGGTTTTTCCGACTTTATGGGATGAAAGCAATCCCTGTTTGTTTATGGCGAAATCCTTACATCGGGATAGCGACAGGTAAAAAAACATCCTCTGGCAAAATAATAGCATTAAGTACAGGATAGGAACGTAAAGTGAGCAAATAAAAATATACCGCAATACTAGGAAAGGACGGTTTGAGGATGAAAGGAAAAATTCATCATATCGAGATTTATGTAAAGGATTTAGAAACAACAAAAAACTTCTGGGGCTGGCTGCTCAGGGAACTTGGCTATAAAGAATACCAAAGTTGGGAACAGGGGGTCAGCTATAAGTTTCAGGATACCTATCTGGTTTTTGTCCAGGCGGAACAGCGGTTTTTGGATATTCCCTATCATCGATGCAGAGCCGGTTTAAACCATCTGGCCTTCTTTGGGGGAAGCAAAGCTTTCGTTGATGAAATGACGGGGAAGTTAAAGGATAAAGGGGTCGAAATCCTGTATCCGAATCAACATCCCTATGCCGGGGGTCCGGATTACTATGCGGTATTTTTTGAAGATCCTGATAGAATGAAGGTCGAAATTACAGCTAACTAAATTAAAAAAACTTCTTGACTCTCCTGTTACGGGAGACGATAAGATTAATTTACAAGGAAGGAGTGAGGCCATGTACCGCATCGGAGATTTTTCCAAAATGAGCAAAACCACGATCAAAGCCCTACGGTATTATGATGAAGTGGGGTTGTTGAAACCGGAGTATGTGGATGAGATAACGAATTACCGTTTTTATTCCACAGACCAATTAATGAAACTCCACAGCATCAAAGCTCTCAGACAAATCGGCTTGTCTATCGGTGAGATCAAGTTAATTACTGAGGGACATCAGGCAAAAGAGCTTCTGGAAAAACGAAAGAATGCGCTGAAAAAAGAAATTGCCCAGGGTACAGAGCAGCTCTCCCGACTTGAATTTATCCTATCGGGAAAAGAGGAGGAAGGTATGATGAACTATCAAGCAACAATCAAAGAACTACCGAAGTGCACTGTGTACTCCAAGAAGATGACGGTACCGAATTATGACGCCTATTTCAAACTGATTCCCAAAATCGGAGAACAGGTAATGGAAAAGTACCCGGATCTAAAATGTTCAGTTCCTGAATACTGCTTCATTGTTTACTTGGACAACGAGTATAAAGAAGAAGATTTTCATGTAGAGTTCTGCGAAGCGGTAATCGAAATGAAAGAGGATTTTGACGATATTAAGTTTAAAAAAGTCGCTGGCACCACTGCAGTGTCGGTGATGCATAAGGGAAGTTACAAAAATATATCGGAAGCCTACACCTATGCCTTTAAATGGATCGACGAAAATGGATATGAAGCCGCGGACAGTCCAAGGGAAAGCTACATCGACGGAATTTGGAATAAGGAAAATGAAGAAGACTGGTTAACGGAACTACAAGTACCGATTAGGAAAAAATAATAATACCTCCGCCTTAAGGCGGAGCATCTATCCGACTGTATGCCCTTATAATTTATAAGGGCATTTTTTATAATAGAATAGTAAAGAAAGAATGTACATTAACGCTGGAGCTGTAACCGTAAAACAGTCATTATTTTAAGATTCGCCTTTTTGCCAGAGGTAATAATAATTTCTCGAGACCAGAATAGGAGGTGCCGTGATGAAAAACGTTGTTATTGATACCGAAAGACTGACATTAAAATCCCCGGTAGGCGTGGTAAAGCCGGTAGATATTTTACAGGCCATCAACGACTGGGAAACACTACAGTACCTGAGCGGAGCGCCGAAAAATTATCAATTGGAGGATGCAAAAACCTTTTTGAATTTCCTAACCATGGTGGAGGAATCCGATAAAACTCTGCAGTTGGGTGTTTTTGAAAAAACCACGGATCAATTTATCGGAATGGCCACATTGGATAACATCACTCATCAAAAATCCTGCTGCGAGTTGGGATACTGGATCTCTAAGCCCTATACCGGTAAAGGTCTGGGGTTGGAGGCAAGTTGCGGAATTATTGAATATGCTTTTAATACATTAAATATTCAACAAATAGAGGCCTTTGTTATCAAAGAACATGATAAATCCATGGCCCTGTTGGAGCGTTTGGGTTTCGAAAAAAAAGAACTGCGAACAGCAAATGAAACCAATGACGGAGTTTTAGTGGATCAATATCGATTTTTTTTTTAAAAAAGGAGAGGTCCTATGCTAATTGAAAAGAGGTCCGACTTACAAAACCGCTTGACGGGGAAAACCGTACTGCTGACAGGTGCCGGGGGAGGCATCGGCAATCGTTAACGGGTGGATTGAAGATATTGTAACGTTGTTAACATCGCTGGAAACTCAGTAAAAACCTTGATCTAAGGAGGAGTAAAATATGAATCGGAGAAATTCTAATCATCCTAACGGGATCAATCAATACCGTGAGCAGTTTTTGACGGCTCTTAGACAAAGGTCATTGGCAGACATAAAAAAAATACCGAAGGCGGATCTGCATAATCATTTTCTGTTGGGAGGAAATCGAGAATATATCAACGAAAAAACCGGCGTTGCGATTCCACCGCTTAGGAAAAAACTGGAGAGTATGGAGGCTATGCATCAATGGGTAGGCGAGAATGTTGGCGATCTTTTTGATGGGGAAGAAAAACGGATCCTGGCCATTGAAGCCTGCTTTCAACAGGCAAAAGAGGACGGGGTTTCGGTTCTGGATATCGGTGAGGACGTGTGGGCCAATGGGTATTATTATCAAAAGGATATTGACCGTCTGATTGAAACCTTTCACAGGGTCCATAAAAATATTGCACCGGAAATTGAATTCCGTTTTCAAATCGGGCTGTCCCGCCACTGTAAAATTGAACTATTGGAAGCGTGGATTGAGCCGTTTTTGGAAAAAGACTGCTTTCACTCCATCGATCTATATTCTGATGAGTTGGCTCAACCAATCACCAATTTTAAAAAAATTTATCGAAAAGCCAAAGAAAGAGGACTTATTCTAAAAGCCCATGCAGGGGAATGGGGAGACGCAAATTCCGTAAAACAAGCGGTAGAAGAGCTGGAGTTAAACGAAGTACAGCACGGAATAGCTGCAGCGGATTCTGTAAAGATCATGTATTGGTTGGCGGATAATAATATCCAGTTGAATGTCTGCCCCACCAGCAATGTGATGCTTGGTCGGGTTGAAAAGTTTAAAAAACATCCGATACGAAGGCTCTACGATCACGGTGTGAGGGTTACGGTTAACTCTGATGATGTCTTAGTTTTTGGTCAAAGTGTCTCGGAGGAATATTTAAAACTCTACCAGGAAAAAGTCTTTAATCCGGAGGAACTTGAAATTATACGGAACTACGGACTGCAACGGTTTTAGGAATATTATAAACGAAAAAACTATAGGAATGGGGAAAATAGATGAATGGAATTGAATCGAAGTTAATTAGCTATTTAAAGATTGTTTTGAATGAGGATAAGATTTTTCTTGAAACCTTGTCTGAAAGTCAACAAGGAGATGTAGCACTTCCCTGTTTTAAGTATGCAAAAAAACTCAAAAAAAATCCTCAGATAATTGCCGAGGAGATTCAGTCTGTAATAGAGAATAACAAGCCGGAATACATAGAAAAGATACAATCTGTTGGAGGCTACGTGAATTTTTATTATAATAGGACGATGGTGATGGAGAATACTATCAAAGAGGTACTTGTAAAGGGTGAGGAATACGGATCTTCTATGATAGGAAAAAATAAAAAAGCATTGATTGAGCATACGAGCATTAATCCTAATGCTTCCCCTCATATCGGAAGAGCTAGAAACGCTCTGATCGGAGATTTTCTGGTAAGACTCATGAAGTTTCAAGGATATCAAGTGGAAACCCAGTATTTCGTCAATGACGTGGGCAAACAGATTGCTATGTTAGTTCTCGCCGGGAAGAATAAGAAACAGGTATTATTTAAAGGTCTCTTAGAAGAATATATTGAAATCAATCGTAAGATGGAGACGGACCCAAATTTAGAGAAGGAAGTTTTTGAACTTTTAAACAAACTCGAAAAGGGTGATAAAGGGGTAAGAGAACTGTTCAAAAATGTTGTAGATATTTGTATTAAAGGACAAACGGAAATCCTCAAAAAACTGGGTATTCATTACGATATTTTCCAGTATGAGTCCGATTATATTTTCAATAATAGAATTGATGAACTATTGGAGACTTTTAGAAGAATTGACAGGTTAGAAGAGGATGAACATGGTCGACTGTATTTAGATCTCGAAGATTTTGATTTGCCGATGAAATCTCCATCTTTGGTATTGACAAGAAATGATAAAACCTCACTTTACCCTTTAAGAGATATCGCTTATACCATTGATAAGGTGAATACAAACTCCGAATTGAATATTGTCGTCCTAGGGGAAGATCAAAAACTGTATTTTAAACAAATTTGTGCGGCGTTACAAATTTTAGGATATAAAACGCCCCAGGCTGTGCACTATTCTTTTGTTTTACTTAAAGAAGGGAAAATGTCTACAAGAAAAGGAACGGTTGTACTACTTGAGGATTTTATGCAGGAAGCCGTTGATAAGGCAAAAAAATATATGCTGAGAAATCAGCAGGATGTAGATCAAAGAACTGCGCAAGCGGTGGCTTATGGAGCGGTAAAGTATGCGATATTAAAGGTGGATAACAATAGAAATGTAACTTTTGATTTAGAGAGTGCTTTAAGTTTTGAAGGTGATACCGGTCCATATTTACAATACTGCTGTGCTAGAATTCACTCGATCTTTAACAAACTTCAAGAACCACTACCACGGGACGGAAATCTCGAACTTTTAGTAAAAGAAGAGGAATATGAATTGATAAAAGAACTTGGAAGGTTTGAAGAGATCATAGATAAGGCTACGGTAGAATACAGTTCACATTTCCTGGCGAATTATATCTATAAATTGGCAAGAAAATTTTCTATCTTTTACCATCAGTGTCCAGTTTTGACGTGTAATGATGAAGAACTGAAAGCAGCAAGATTGTTAGTACTTAAGGCAACACTGCAGGTGTTAACAACCGGAATGTATTTACTGGGTATGGATGAAGTTCAGTCTATGTAGGCTGAAAAGGGAGAATTGATAAAAAATGCATAAGTTTTATTTGTCCATTTCTTTCAGTTTACATATTCATTTTTTTGAGTAAGGCTAACTTTAAGGAGTATAGGCAATATGAAACATGTACTAAATACGAAGAGAATATGTAAGCAATACTTAAAAAAAAGAACTAATTAACTAAAAATGATTGATACTATCTATCACATTTGCCAAGAGGACTCCCTCCTCAAAACGCCACTGCGTTTAGGTGGGAGGTGAATTGGCAATTTTATTTTTTGGTTATTTCACTGGTTTTTTCAGGATGTTGGGGTAAAATAGAAGTACAGGAACTTACGTTTGATAGGAGGTGAAAGCCAGTGAAAACCTACAAAACCATGCAAGTTCGAGTTAAAAAAGGACATCGCTTGTACGATTATTTCAAAGGAATGTGTCATCAAGCAAAAAACATGCATAATACTACGAATTTTTACATTCGCCAGGTTTTCACCGGTTTGACACAAGATAAAGCCTTAGAGCCTCTGCAAGAAGAAGTCCTTCAAAACATTGCGGCGCATTTACCCCAAATGAACCATTGTCAACAACCCTCCTATGCAAAAAAAGTTGAAAAAGAGAAAACGAAACCGGTAGAAGATCGAAAAGAAATCAAATGCAATGGTTTCGAAGCGCCCTCCAGAGAAAAGCCTTATGTGAACTATCATTTTTTGGACGCCCTTTTCAAATCCATGAAGCAGCAGGATTACCGGGCTCTTCCCACACAAACCAGCCAGGGGATCATGAAAACCGTATTCCAAAACTGGAAATCTTTTTACGGCTCATTAAGAGAGTATAAGATCGCTCCCGGGAAGTTTAAAGCAAGACCCAATATCCCTAAATACTGCCGATCGATGGAAAAGGAAGTCCTTTTTTCCAATCAGGACTCTGTCATTAAAGATCACAAATACTTAAAATTTCCCAAAACCAAAGTACAATTAAACATTGGTAAGTTAGGTTTTACTGAAGGAACGTTCAAACAGGTTCGCGTCATTCCAAAACACGGGCATTATGTGGTGGAGTTGGTTTTCGAACTTCCCTTGGTGCCCCAAACCAAAGAAATCAATCATCGTTATCTGTCCGTTGATTTAGGCATTGATAATCTTGCAGCCATTGTTACTAATACCGGTCAAAAACCGGTGTTGATAAAGGGCAAAAATATCAAAGCGGCCAATCAACGGTTTAACCAGTTAAAAGCCCACTACCAGGGTATTCTTCGCCAAGGAAAACAGCCAAAAGAAGGACCTTTCACCTCCAAACGCTTAGAGCAAATCAGCAACAAGCGCTACTCCCAAATCAAAGATCTGTTTCACAAAGCCAGTGCGCATATCGAAGGAATTGCCCTGGAAGAAAACATCGAAACCATTATTATCGGCAGAAACAAAGATTGGAAACAACAATCCAACATGGGTACAAAGAATAACCAATCCTTTGTTTCCATTCCCCATGGCTTACTGGTTCAGATGATTACGTACAAAGCGGAGCGACATGGGATTCGTATAATTTTGGCGGAAGAATCCTACACCTCAAAAGCAAGTTTCCTGGACCTGGATGACCTTCCCGTATATGGAGAAAAGGATGGAACCATGGCTTTTTCAGGAAAGCGTGTGAAGCGCGGGCTGTACCGCACAAAGAACGGAACCCTGATCAACGCTGATGTAAATGGGGCGGCCAATATCATGCGAAAAACCTTTGAAAGAGCTTTTGAAGAGCCCTTTGCAAGCACCACCTGTTTATTAACGCCGATTGCTTTAACCGTAGGATAAAAGTACTCCCAAAGGCTCGACCAATGGGATAGCGGGGTTGGGTGTTTTCAGCACACCGACGTGTCAACTCCACTGGTGGTTAATCGTCAAGCTTCGAGTCGATACCCCAGAAACCCCCCACTTCAAATTTCGTAGAAATTAAGTGGCGGGAGTATTCATACACTTTTAAAATCTAACATTAAAGGAGGCAGCAATTATGGAATTCAATAGTTTTCAGGAGGGAAGTCCTTTTGTAATCAAAGATAGGATAAAAATTGGCGAGATACCCTGTCTTGTTTATCGCCCGAAGGAGACTCCGGGACCTTACCCTACGGTCATCAATTATCATGGGTGGTCGTCGAATAAAGAATTTCAACATTTTAAAGCGACGATCCTGGCAACCTACGGTTATCAGGTAATGGTGCCCGATGCCCTGCACCATGGGGAACGGGGAAGCCTAAATTATATGGAAGAGGGAAAACTCGAAGGCTATTTACACAAAGTATTGCTTAAAAACATTGAGGAATCCGATCAGTTGCTGGAATACGCCATAAAACACCTGGAAGCCGAGGAGAAAAAAGTTTTCGTTATCGGTCATTCCATGGGAGGTTTTACAGCTGCCGGAGTATTTACAAGACATCCCTGGCTAAAGACCGCGGTGGTCATTAACGGATCCTGTGCCTGGGAGAGAATGCTCTTGAACGTGAAGCAAAAAGAAGAAAAGGACGGTGCGTTGCCTAGGGAAATTCGAGCATTAAAAGCCATGGATCCGGAACAAAACTTGGACAAATTTCATAAACGCCCATTTCTTCTAATCCACGGAGAAGAGGATGATACCGTGCCCATCGAGCCCCAGCAAAGGTTCTTTGAAAAAGCCAAAGACTATTACGGGAAGGATCGAAAGAAGATTCGTTTCTATAAGATTCCGAAAATTCCCCCATGCGGTCAGCATGCATATGTTTGAACAGGTAATAACCTGGCTTGGAAAAGACTAGTTGCTTTCAGTGCAAAACCTAAATGACTGCAAAAGAAGAACCGCCTAAGGATTAATAATACCTTCAGGCGGTTTCAATATACTTATTTGAGTGGTTTAGTACTCATACCGGGATAGCCTAAGTAAAAAGCTTCACCGTCGCCGATCATGATTGTTGGGATACCTACACTACCCTCTTCTTTAATGGGATCAAAGAAGGGGTCCTTGTCTCTGTAGGCAAGAAAAATTTTCAGGTTTTTCATGCTTTCGGTAATATCCACGTAATCAAAGGCGATTTCTTTTTCTAAGAGATACTCTCTTACAGGTTCGCAGCCCGGTCATTTGGGACTTCCGAAAAATGTGATTTTTTTCATACTGCACCTCCTTGTAATTACTGATATTATATCATATTTAAGAAATATATAGTTTCGAATTTCCCGGAATTCTTATAAAATAGAGAAAAGAGTAGTAATGCGATGTTTCGAGAGATGAGAAGAAAAAACAGTTACTGAACGATAAAGATCCAAGGCTGCAATCAATCTCTTATTGTAGCATTGGATGTGGAACATTTAACAGGCAAACAAGCCATTGAGTACGCCAATAGTAGAAGAAATCATACCAAATAAAAAGGAAAAATCCATAGGGCTGAAAAGATCTAAGGATTCGAAAATTCAATTAATAGTTCAGCGAAAATATTCAAACAGACAGGAGAGATTGTTATGAAAGGACAACTGCATCATGTGGAGATGTACGTACAGAATTTAGAAAAAAGCAAGAAATTCTGGGGATGGCTCTTAAAAGAGTTGGGGTATCAAGAGTACCAGAGCTGGGAAGAGGGAGTCAGTTACATTTTTGAAGATACTTATCTGGTGTTCGTTCAAGCAGAAAAGCGTTTCATGGATGTTCCCTATCATCGATGTCGACCGGGACTCAATCACCTGGCTTTTTCCGGTGGAAGCAAAGCATTTGTTGATGAAATCACTCTGAGACTAAAGGAAACAGGAACTCCAATACTATATCCAGATAAACACCCATATGCGGGAGGCGCGGACTATTACGCCGTATATTTTGAAGACCCTGACCGAATGAAAGTGGAAATTACAGCAGATTAATTTTATTTCCTCTTGACTCTCCTGTAACAGGAGAGGATAGAATAAACGACAAGGGGAGCGAGGCCATGTACCGAATCGGAGATTTTTCCAAGATGAGGAAAACATGATGAATTATCAAGCCACGATCAAAGAACTGCCGGAGTGTACAGTAATACTGCTTTATCGTATATTTGGATAATGAGTATAAAGAAAAAGATTTTCTGTGGAATTTTGTGAAGCAGCTGAGGAGATGAAACCGGACTTTGATGATATTCGGTTCAAAAAAGTTGATAGTGCTACTGCAGTATCTGTGATGCACAAGGGTAGCTACAAAGGATTATCGGAAGCTTACACCTATGCATACAAGTGGATCGAAGAAAACGGATACGAAGCCGCAGACAGCCCAAGGGAAAGCTATATTGACGGTGTTTGGAATAAAGAAAGGGAAAAAGACTGGTTGACGGAGCTGCGAGTACCGATTAAAAAGAAGTGAATCCCAGCTTATTACCAAGAAAAGACAAATTCAAATAGAAGCTCCGCCTGAAGACGGAGCCTCTATCCGACCCCAAGCCCTTATCTATGATAAGGGCTTTGCTTATAATATAATTATACATAATATTTTTAAAGGAGTGGGGAACATTGAAAAATCAAACTCGAAATTACATAAAAGAAGATGAAGATGCGGTGGTAAAGCTCCAGGAGAAATTCAAGGAAAAACATCCGGAGTATTGGATCCGATCAGGAACAGTATATTCGGAACACCCTGCGTTTGAACAGGGAAAAAATATTCTGTGCGGATTCAACGAGGAGGGGGACTTGGTGGCCTACGCTCCGATATTTCCTACACTGGCCGCTGACAAAGAAGGTGCTCCGCATCACTTTTGGATGGACATCCTTTATAATCCCTTTGATCCCGGGTATCCGGAAATAAAAGATCAGCTTTTCCGTGGAGTACTTGAACGGGCTAATGTTCTTAAGGCGCAATATGATGGGCACCCCTGTATACTTACCACACTACAGATGATGCATCATCAGGACTCTATGGCATTTTACGATTCTAAAGGTTTTCGTGAAACCACAAGACTCCTTACTATGAGAAAAAAATTAAAAGAAACTTTACCGGTAAGAAAAAACGGAGGGAACTACATTGTAAGGCCATACAAACTGGATGATCAAGCGATGATTGAAAACTATCTGAGAGCTGACCGGGCAGCGAATCCGACGAATCCCCTTTCAATTTGGAATCTCGACAACCCTTGGAAAGGTGGGAAAGGCTATGGTATTTTTGATTATAGCGGTAATCTTGTTGCAAGTGTTATGACCTATTCTTTGGAAAAAGGAGTTTATATGACTGAAGAGATTTTTGTAACCCCTCCTCATCAAGGAAAAGGTTTAGGTGAACTGTTATTGATCGAAGTACTTCATGCTTTAAGTGAACAGGGGGTATTCAAGGCAGAGTTGGAAGTGAAAAACGATAATACTCCGGCAAAAAAACTATATCAGAAGTTGGGATATATCACTGTAAAAGAAGAATGCACCCTGGAGCTGCAGTTAGGGATGGATGAAATCCCCTTAACTAAGCTCTTTACCGTGAAGCTGTCAGGATCATGAATACATGGCAAGAAATTTACTGAAAAATGAAGAGCATCCTCCATTTTTTCGTGGGAAGTTTAAGAGGAGTGGTTATATGTTAATAGAAAAGCTAGCAGGCGTAAACAACCCAATGAGTGGAAAGACCGTACTGTTAACCGGTGGTGGGGGCGGTATCGGATTTGAAGCGGCAAAAGCCTTTGCATATATGGGGGCTAGGGTTGTTATTGCTGAAATCGACAGGAGTACAGGAGAGCAGGCAGAGGGGTTTATCAATCATTTATTTGAAGAGCCTTTAGCAATGTTTTACCGGGTTGATCTTTCCGATGATTTACAAGTATATCAACTAATCGAGTATATTATCGAAAACTACGGCTGTCCCGATGTTATTTTCAACAATGCTACCATTACTAAAATAGGGGGAATAGACGAAATCTCACCGGAGTTTTGGGATCAAAGCTATCAAGTAAATTTCAAAGCGCCGCTGATTTTATTGCAAAAATTTCTTCCATTAATGAAAGAACAAAATCACGGAACAATCGTGTTTGTTTCATCTTCCGGAGCGGCACCGTTTATGGGAGCCTATGAAGTATTTAAAACCGCCCAGGTAGAGCTTTGCAATACTCTTGCCATGGAACTTGAAGGAACCGATATAAATACCTATACCATTGGACCGGGATTGGTAAAAACCCAAACGGCCATGGAGGCCATTGAAATTGTCGCCGGGAAAATGGGCATGTCAACTCAGACTTTTTATCAAATGAATGATCGGCATATTATTGACATTGAAAGTGCCGGCACCGGTTTTGCCTTATCTGCTTTGAAGGCAAAAAATTATAACGGACAGGAGATCAGCTCCCTTCAGGTATTAATGGACTTTGAACTGATGGGGAAACAAGAGATGCAAGCAGCATCACTGAAAGAGGAGTTAACGAAGGAATCAGCGATAATAATGGAAAAAATCCTGTTGACTTATACCGAGCAATACAAAGCATGGAAAGGGATGAATATTTTTGAAAGACAATGGGTGTTGCGGGATTTCAAAAAATCAATGTCTTTATCCGGGGAGCAAGCCTTGGAAAAGCTTAAAAATCTGAATAATGAAATGAAAAAAGGAAATGCTCAGCTCCTGTTAGAGGAAAAAGTATTTTTTGAAAAACTGATGGCTTATTGGAAACATCAATTGAAACTACTGCAAAGTTATGAAAAAGATCGAAAAAAACTAGAAGAGAACACTTTGATTATTAAAGGTTGGATTCAGGATATTGAAAAAATGTTATCGTTATTGGTTTCGTAATTGTAATATATGGGATGATGATATTAAGGAGGAAATCCATGAAAAAGACAGCGGTTGTATACCAATCTAAATATGGGAGCACGGAGAAATATGCTAAATGGATTGCAGAGGACCTCAGCGGGAAGCTGCTTAAAGTGCAAACCATTCAAGTAGAAGAGTTACAAGAATTCGATACCGTTGTATACTGCGGCGGGCTTTACGCCGGAGGGCTCTTGGGTTTTTCTTTTATCAAAAAAAACTATCAGAAGTTCTGTGATAAAAAGGTGATTGTCGTAGCCGTAGGAGCGACGCTAAAAAAAGAGGAAGCGTTAAAAGAGGTAATCGCAGAAAATCTTACCGCGGAAATGAGAGGGAAGGTGAAGGTGTTTCTTCTACGGGGAGGATTGAACTATAAAAAAATGAATGTGGTGGATCGGTCGTTAATGTTTTTGTTGATTCAATCACTAAAACTAAAAAAGAAGGATGATATAAATGATGATACAAAGGGGATGATTGCCACTTATGGAAAGGTGGTTGACTTTACCAATAAAGAAACCATTGCCCCGGTGATTCAAGCAATTCATGATTAGGGGGTATATTATAAAAGAAGGAGATAAATTATGAATCAATACCGAGAGAAGTTTATCATCGCACTAAAAAAAGGTTCCCTAGAAGATTTGAGAAAAATACCAAAGTCGGATCTTCATACTCAGGTTCTTCCGGGTTGAGGGAAGCTAACCGCGAGATGATGGTGGATAAACGGTTTTCAAGCACCATTCCCTTTTCACGGTCCGCCTTGTTGTTCTTTGAAGTGGTGGATTCCCGCTTAAAATACTCTTCCAGTGTTCCTTCGTAGCGAAAAAGTCTTTGGTTTTCAAAAACCAAGGATTTGGCACAAATTTCATTTTGCATTTTCTGATCGTGCGTAACTAACAGGATAGTTCCAAGGTAAGATCTTAGGGCTTTTTCGAGAGAGATCCGGCTGTGAATATCCAGATGATTGGTAGGTTCATCAAGAACGATTAAATCCGGATTTTGATGGATCATGGTGCCGATTTTCAATCGGGTTTTTTCCCCTTGGCTCAGAAGTTTTGTGGGCTTTTGGATTTCTTCATAGGAAAGCCCCAGGTGATCCAATAAAAGTCCGACCTTTACTCGCTCTTCTTTGGACTGCGTTGGAAAGAGATCAATGGGTTTTCTTTCCTCGGTTTCATAAAGCTCTTCCTGGGCCATAAAAGACACCGTAAGATTAGGGGAGACAAATACCTCGCCGCTATCCGGGGTTTCCCTGCCGAGAAGAATTCGTATCAAAGTGGTTTTGCCGCAGCCGTTGGGACCGAATACGCCCACTTTTTCTCCCCGT
>SL_8KL_010_SEDDRAFT_10003152_pt1 | contig 13671 bp, 12 predicted proteins | sample SodLakKL_010_SED_4_FD_11160 | JGI IMG/M metagenome (IMG submission 11160) | reverse complement strand
CGAGGGTCAGCGGCTCGAAGTAGAGCCGGTCGGCGGTGTCGTAGTCGGTCGAGACCGTCTCGGGGTTGCAGTTGACCATGACGGTCTCGTAGCCGGCGGCCTTCAGCGCGTAGACCGCGTGCACGCAGCAGTAGTCGAACTCGATGCCCTGCCCGATGCGGTTGGGCCCCGACCCGAGGATCAGCACGCGCGGCCGCTCGCCGGGCGCGACCTCGGTCTCGGACTCGTAGGTCGAGTAGTGGTAGGGCGTCAGCGCCGGGAACTCGCCGGCGCAGGTGTCCACGGTCTTGCACACCGGCGTGATGCCGGCGGCGGCGCGCTCGGCGCGGAGCGCGCCCTCGGGGTCGCCGGTCGGCGCCGCCGGGCCGAGCCACCGCACCGCCAGCGCGTCGCTGATGCCCAGGCGCTTGGCGCGACGCAGCGCCTGGGTGCGGTCGAGTGCCCCCTCGCGCGCCAGGGCGAGGTCGAGCAGCCCGGCGCGGATCTCGGCGAGCTGCCAGGCGAACCACGGCGCGTAGCCGGTGGCGGCGGCGACCCGGTCGACGACCTCGGGATCGGGGGCCGCGCCCAGCGGCGCGCCGGTGNGCTCGTCGTGGGACACGCGCGCCAGGCCGGGCGCGCAGCCGGCGCGCAGGATCCGGTCGGGGGTGGCCTGGCCGAGCCGCTCCCACCAGGCGGCGAGCTCGGCGTCGGAGGCCTCGGAGGCGGTCGGGTCGGCGGTGGCGGGGTCGGCGCTGGCCGGGTCGGCGCTGGCCGGGCCGGCGCTGGCCGGGCCGAGGTCGCCGTCGAGCCCCTCGGTGCCGTCCTCCAACGAGGACAGCGCCTTGCCGAGGCTCTCGGGGAAGGTGCGCCCGATCGCCATGACCTCGCCGACGCTCTGCATCCGCGTGGTCAGCACGCCGTCGACGCCGGGGAACTTGGCGAAGTCGAACCGCGGGATCTTGGTGACGACGTAGTCGATGGTCGGCTCGAACGCCGCCTTGGTGCGCCCGGTGATGTCGTTGGCGATCTCGTCGAGGGTCAGCCCGACCGCCAGGCGTGCGGCGATCCCGGCGATCGGGAAGCCGGTGGCCTTGCTGGCCAGCGCGCTCGAGCGCGACACGCGCGGGTTCATCTCGACCACGCAGAGCCGGTCGCTGGTCGGCTCGTAGGCGAATTGCACGTTCGAGCCGCCCGTTGCGACCCCCACCTTGCGCAGCACGGTGAACGCGGCATCGCGCATCCGCTGGTAGGTCGGGTCGGTGAGCGTCAGCGCCGGCGCGACGGTGATCGAGTCGCCGGTGTGCACGCCCATCGGGTCGACGTTCTCGATGGAGCACACCACGACGCAGCTGTCGTTGCCGTCGCGCATGACCTCGAGCTCGTACTCCTCCCAGCCGAGCATCGACTCGTCGATCTGGATCTCGCCGATCGGGCTGGCGCGCAGCCCCTCGGCGACCATGCGCTCGTACTCCTCGGCGCTGTGGGCCACCCCGGAGCCGGTCCCACCGAGGGTGTAGGAGGCGCGCACCAGCAGCGGGAAGCCGTGGGTGTCGGCGAAGGACTGCGCCTCGGCGTGGCTGGTGGCCCGCGTGTGGGCGGCGACGTCGAGGCCGACCTCGGCCATGGCCTGCGAGAAGGCGCGGCGGTCCTCGGCCAGCGCGATCGCGGCCATGTCGGCGCCGATGAGCTCGACGTCGTGCTTGGCGAGCACCCCCTGCTCGGCGAGGTCCCAGGAGAGGTTGAGCCCGGTCTGGCCGCCGATGGTGGGCAGCAGGGCGTCGGGGCGCTCGGCGGCGATGACCTTCTCGACCGCGTCGACGGTCAACGGCTCGATGTAGGTGGCGTCGGCGAACTCGGGGTCGGTCATGATCGTGGCCGGGTTCGAGTTCACCAGCACGACCCGGTAGCCCAGCGAGCGCAGCGCCTTGCACGCCTGGGTGCCCGAGTAGTCGAACTCGCAGGCCTGGCCGATCACGATCGGTCCCGAGCCCAGCAGCAGGATGGTGTGGAGGTCGTCGCGGACCGGCATCAGGCGGACCCCTCGCGGCGGCGATCCATGAGCGCGGTGAAGTCCTCGAAGAGATAGCGCGAGTCGTGCGGACCGGGCGCGGCCTCGGGGTGGTACTGGACGCTGAACGCCGGCCGGTCGGCCAGCTCGATGCCGGCGTTGGTGCCGTCGTAGAGGTTCACGTGCGTGGGCGCGACGGCGCCGTGCGGGCCCTCGGCGCCCGGCAGGGTGTCGCCGTCGACCGCGAAGCCGTGGTTGTGGCTGGCGATCTCGATGGTGCCGCGACGCAGGTTGCGGATCGGGTGGTTCACCCCGTGATGGCCGAAGGGCAGCTTGAACGTGCGCGCGCCGGCGGCGAGCCCGAGCAGCTGATGCCCCAGGCAGATCCCGAAGGTGGGCGTGCCGGTGCCGAGCAGCTCGACGATGGTGGCCACGCCCTCGCCCACCGCCGCCGGGTCGCCGGGGCCGTTGGACAGGAACACCCCGTCGGGCGCGAGGGCGAGGATCTCCTGCGCGCTGGTGGTGGCGGGCACCACGGTGATGTCGCAGCCGTGGGCGGCGAGCAGGCGCAGCTGGTTGCGCTTGCAGCCGAAGTCCACACACACCACGTGGTAGCGCGCCGGGCCATCGGCCTGGACGGTGTAGGAGGTGGGGGTGGTGACCGCGGTGGCGAGCTCGGCGCCGGCCATCTCGGGCGCGCCGGTGACCTGCTCGAGCAGCTCGGCGGGATCGAGGACCTCGCTGGACACCGCGGCGCGCATCGCGCCGTGCTCGCGGATGCGGCGGGTGAGCGCGCGGGTGTCGACGTCGTCGATGGCGACCACCCCGGCGTCGGCGAGCGCGGCAGGCAGGGTGCGGTCGGCGTGCGGGTTGCCGTGGGTGCGGCTCGCGGCGCGCATCACGAAGCCGGCGACCTGGATGGCGTCGGACTCGTCGTCGGTGGGGGTGAGCCCGTAGTTGCCCTGGTGGACCGCGGTCATGACCACGATCTGGCGGTGGTAGCTCGGGTCGGTGAGGACCTCCTGGTAGCCGGCCATGGCGGTGTTGAACACCGCCTCGCCGACGCTGGTGCCCTCCGCCCCGACCGCACGGCCGGGCCAGGCGCTGCCGTCCTCGAGCACCAGCAGCGCGGGGCGCCGCTGGGCGGTTGGTGTGCCCTCGGAGGGCGCGGTGCCGACGATGTGACGGGTCGGCAGGGTCGGCTGCTGGGAGGCGTGGGCGCGCGCGGGGTCAGCCACCGGCGCGCTCCTGGCCGGCGATCGAGGCGTGGGGCGCCGAGGCGGTCGCGCCCGGCTCCGCGGGGGTCGGGCCCGCCGGCGGCGGCTGGGCGACCGGACCGAGCCCGGTGTGGTGCAGGTTGCCCGACACAGCGGGCTCGCCGTCGCCGTCGTCAGGGTCGGCCTCGTCGGTCAGCTCGCCGTCGTGCACGGTGAAGCGGCCGCGCAGCAGCGTGTGGACGACGCGTCCTCGCAGCGTGCGCCCCGCGAAGGGCGTGTTGTGGCTGCGCGAGACCAGGACGCCGGGCTGCACGGTCCACTGGGCCTGGGGATCGAACACGCACAGGTTGGCGGGCGCGCCCGGCTCCAGCGGCCCACCGTGCCCGTCGATGTCGCGGCTGCGGGCCGGCGCGGTCGACAGCGCGCGCACCGCCTGGGGCAGGGTGAGGGTGGGCTCGCCGCGCTCGGGGAAGACGAGCTCGGTCAGCGTCACCGCCAGCGCCGTCTCCAGCCCGACCATCCCGGGTGGGGCGTGGCCCCACTCCTGCTCCTTGTGCTCGGGCGCGTGCGGCGCGTGGTCGGTGGCGATCGCGTCGAGGGTGCCCTCGGCCAGGCCGGCGCGGATGGCGCGGACGTCGGCGGCGGTGCGCAGCGGCGGGTTGACCCGGTAGACCGCGTCGAAGTCCCCGGCGAGGTCCTCGGTCAGCGTGAAGTGGTGCGGGGTGGCCTCGGCGGTCACGCGCACGCCGCGCTGCTTGGCCTCGCGGATGAGCTCGACGGCGCGGGCGGTGGACACGTGCGGGATGTGCAGCCGGGCGCCGAGCCCCTCGGCGAGCAGCAGGTCGCGGGCGATCATCACCTCCTCGGCCTCGTGGGGCCGGCCGGGCAGGCCGAGGCGCGCGGCCACGCCACCCTCGTTGGCGGTCCCGCCGGCCACCAGCGCAGGGTCCTCGGCGTGGTTGCAGATGATCGCGTCCCAGGTGCGGGCGTAGGCCATCGCCCGGCGCAGCACCTGCGCGCTGCCCACGGGGATGCCGTCGTCGGAGAAGCAGCGCACCCCGACCGCGGCCATCGCGCCGAGCTCGGCGAGGCGCTCGCCGGCCAGGTGCTGGGTGATCGCGCCGACGGGGTGGACGTCGCAGCGGCCCGCGGCCACGGCGAGCTGCTTGACCTGCTCGATGACCGCGGCGTGGTCAGCGACCGGCTCGGTGTTGGCCATCGGGCACACGGCGGTGAACCCGCCCAGCGCCGCGGCGGCCGTGCCGCTGGCCACGGTCTCGGCGTCCTCGCCGCCGGGCTCGCGCAGGTGGACGTGCAGGTCGACGAGCCCCGGGCTGATCACCAGGCCGTCGCAGTCCAGGCGCAGTCCAGCCGAGTCGTCGCCGACCGCGGCGATGCGCTCGCCGTCGACGACGATGTTGGCGATCTCATCGCGGCCGGTGGCCGGGTCGATGACCCGGGCGCCGGTGAGCGTCAGCGTGGTGGTGGCGCTCATCGCGCGGCTACCTCCTCGGCCGTGGTGGCTTGGGTGACGGGCTCGGCGGGCGCGGCCTGCTCGCCTCCGAGCATCAGGTACAGGCAGCTCATGCGCACCGCGATGCCGTTGGTGACCTGCGCGGTGATCAGGGCGTTGGGCGCGTCGGCGACCTCGGCGGTGACCTCCACGCCCCGGTTCATCGGCCCGGGGTGGAGCACCACCGCCTCGTCGGGCAGGCGCGCCAGCCGGTCGCGCCCCACGCCCCAGATGCGCGCGTACTCGCGGCTGGAGGGGAAGAACTGCTCGGTCATGCGCTCGCGCTGCACACGGAGCAGGTAGAGCACGTCGGTGCGCGCCAGCAGCCCGTCGAGGTCGTAGGTGACCTCGCAGCCCCAGCTCGGCGCCGAGGCGGGAACCAGCGTGGGCGGTCCGCACACGGTGACGTTGGCGCCCATGGTGGCAAAGCCCTGCACCACGCTGCGCGCCACGCGCGAGTGGAGCACATCGCCCACCACGGCCACGTTGAGCCCGGCGAGGCGCCCGACGTGCTCGCGGACGGTGAACAGGTCCAGCAGCGCCTGGGTGGGGTGCTGGTGCCAGCCGTCACCGGCGTTGAGCACGCGCGCCTGCACGAACCGGGTCAGCGTCTGGGCCGCGCCCGACTGCTCGTGGCGGATGACGATCGCATCCACCCCCATGGCCTCCAGCGTCTGGGCGGTGTCCTTGAGCGACTCGCCCTTGGACACGCTCGAGCCCTTGGCCGAGAAGTTCAGCGTGTCGGCCGACAGGCGCTTGGCGGCCAGCTCGAAGCTGGTGCGGGTGCGCGTGGAGTCCTCGTAGAACAGGTTGCACACGGTGCGCCCGCGCAGCGTCGGCACCTTCTTGACCGGGCGCAGCGCGATGTCGCGGAAGCCCTCGGCGGTGTCGAGGATGTGGCCGATCTGCTCGGCGTCCAGGTCCTCCATCGACAGCAGGTGGGTGATCACGAGGTGCCTCCTGCGTCGCGGCTTGCGGGGTCGGCGGGGTCGGGGGCGATGACGACCCGGTCGACGCCGTCGACCTCGGTGAGCTCGACCTGCACCGCGGTGTCGCGGCTGGTCGGCAGGTTCTTGCCGACGTAGTCGGCGCGGACCGGCAGCTCGCGGTGGCCGCGGTCGACGATGACCGCCAGCTGCACCGCACGAGGACGGCCGAGGTCCATCACCGCGTCCAGCGCCGCGCGCACGGTGCGACCGGTGAACAGCACGTCGTCGACGAGCACCACGACCTTGCCGTCGACGCTGTCGACCAGGTCGGTGGGGCCCAGCGGACGCGGGCCGGCCGTGGCGTAGTCGTCGCGGTAGAGCGTCACGTCGAGGCTGCCGGCCGGCGGTGCCTGCCCCTCGATGTCGCCGATGGCCTGGGCGAGGCGGTCGGCCAGCGGCGCACCGCGCGTCGGGATCCCCGCCAGGACGAGGTCCCGCGCGCCCTCGTTGCGCTCGGAGATCTCGTGGGCGATGCGACGGATCGAGCGGCTGATCGCCTCGGCGCCGAGCACCTCGGTGGGCTCGGCGGCGCTCATGGCCGACCTCTCTGAGCCTCACCCGGGTGCAGCGCGCAGCGGGCGCTGCTCAGCAAAAGCGCACCGTCCCTGTGCGGACACGGTGCGCTGCGTCTGCTCTGCATGTCGTCCCTTTCTGGCCTCACCGGACCAGGCTTAAAGGTCGCCCGGAGCATAGCGCCACGGTGGTCGCGACGGCAACGCGCCGGGCGCTGCGCCGGCAGCAGCGGGCCCTGCGACCGAGCGGCTGCACTCACCCACCGTCGCGGCGCCGCTCGATCCGCTCGCGGAACTGCTCGAGAGGCTGTGCGCCGGCCAGCAGCTCAGGCGGTTGGTCACCACCGAAGATCACGAACGCGGGCGTGCCGCTGACGCCGCGCGACTGCCCGCTGGCGACCTCGCCGGCGATCGCCTTGTCATAGGCGTCCGAGGCCACCGCCTCTTCGACCGCGTCACCGTCCAGCCCGACCTCGTCGGCCAGCGCTCCGAGGTCCTCGGCGTCGATGCCCTGGTCGACGCCGTGCTCGAACAGGGCGCTGTGCAGCTCCCAGAAGCCGCCCTGCTCGGCGGCGGCCATCCCCGCTGCTGCGGCTCGCTCGGACCCGCGGCCCTGCACAGGGAAGTCCCGCCAGACATAGCGCAGGTCGCCGGCGTCGACGTAGTCGTCGACGAGGGCGCCGAACGTGTCCTCGTGATGGGCCTGGCAGAAGGGGCAGGCGAAGTCGCTGTACTCGATGATCGTCACGGGCGCGTCGGGGTCGCCGAGCAGGCGCGCGGGTCCCGACGCGGACTCGCCCGCCGCATCGCTGGCCTGCCCGTCGGCCACGGCGGCATCGCCGTCGTCGCTGGCCGTGCCCCACAGCTCCATGTCGCTCGCCAACCCGATGACGACGGCAGCCCCCACCACCGCCACCACGAGCAGGGGCCCACCGACACGTCGAAGCATCGACGGGCGCTCGGATGCCGAGGCCACGTCGCGGTCCGGCGCGGCGGTGGCGCCCGGGTCGCCGGTGGACTGGGGGTCGCCAGAGCCCGGCGTGCTGCCGGGATCCTGGCTGCTGTCGGGCCCCTGGGTGCTGCCCGGGTCGTGGGTGCTCATGGTGTGTGGTCTCCGATGACCGCAAGGAGGATCGTGCTCGCCGCGCTGGCAGTGCTGGCAGCGCTGGCCGCGCTGCCGGCGAGGTTGCCACGCCCCGCACCGCAGCACCGCAGCACCGGGCACGGGAGCACCGGGCGCAACTGAGCGGCCGCCGCGCTCACTGCTCCCACGGGTCGACAGGGTCGGTGTGACGCACCTGCCCCAGCGGCCCTGTCCAGGTGCATCGCCCGGTGTCGGGGTCCAGCGACACCGACCACTTGCGGTGCTCCACGAGATCGTGGTGAGCGTGGCACACCGGGATCGAGTCGAGGAGATCCGTCACCCCGCTCGTGACCCAGGGAGTGAGGTGATGCACCTCGCCCCACGACACGGGCCGGTCGCAGTCGGGCCCGCGACATCGGGTGTGCAGCATCTGCAGCAGCGGCCGCAGCCAGTCCGGCAGCGTGCGGTGGGTCCGGCTGACCTCGATCGGGCGCCACGGTCCGAGGGTCTGCACGGCGGTCACGCGCGCATCCGCGGCCACGCGACGCGCCTGATCGGGCGAGATCGGCCCGGCGAACCGCAGGCGCGGGGAGCGCTGCGCCTGCCGGTCGACGCCGGCGAGCGTCGCCACGTCCACGATCGCCAGCACGTGCGGACGAGCGCCGTGGCGGCACGGGATGTGCGGCGCCGATGCGGCGTGCTCGAGCGCGGCGTGCAGCGCATCGTGGCGCCGCTGCGCGGGGCTGCGGCACTCCTCGGTGGGCGTCTCGGGAGGATCGGGCGTCTCGCAGGCGTCCAGCACTGCGGCGAGCAGCTCGCCGGTGACGAGATCGAGGGTGGCCCGCAGGTCCCACAGCCCGTCGATCGTGGGCACGAGGGTCAGGCCACGGCGCTCGTCAGGGCCGTTGCGCTCGAGCGGCTTGGCAGCGGTGCCGTCCGCGTCCACCAGATCCCGCACCCGCGCGACCGCCCGGCCCACGTCGTAGGGCCGCGCGGTCAGCGCGAGGTCGCACAGCGCGTCCTCGACCTGCGCGATGGCGCTCATGCGCCGCGGCACGGCTGCGCGCGTGACCTGGGTGACGTGGGCCAGTGAGATCTCACCCTGCTGGAGGTGTCGAGCCAGCCGCGGCAGCCGCTCCAGGCGGCGCGCGGCCTGCACGCGCTGGGTGGCAGCGCCGTGGTCGAGTCGGGCGCGACGACGCAGCCACGACGCCGTGGTCACCGCCCCCTCGTGGGCGACCGCGTCGCGTCGGTCGACCTCTCCGACGAGCCGCACCTGCTGGCCGTCGAGCACGTTGCGGGCGCGCTCCAGCGCCAGGACCGCGTCGGTGGTGGCCTGGTCGGCCTCGGGGTCGAGGTCGACCGCGGCGAGACGGCCCAGCGCGGCTTCGATGTCAGCGACCGCCTCATCCAGCGTGGGCACTGGCGTGGCCTCGGTCTCGGCGGTGTCCGCGCCGCTTGGCTCGTCAGTCGGTGCGGCGTCGTAGGAAGCGGCCGGCTCGCGCGCCAGGCGGGCGCTGGTGGCCTCGTCGGGCTCGTGCCGGTCAGCGGGATCGCCGCTGGGGCCCTCGGGCAGCACCCCGGGCACCGCCCAGGGGCGCCAGCCCGCGGGCGCTGTGCGCTGCGGGCGGCGAGGGCGAGCCGAGTGCGGGGCGAACATGTGTCCAAGTATACCCGGGGGTGGGACAGCGCCCCGGAGGCCACGCCCGACGAGCTGTGGAGAACCGGCACGCGGCCGAGACGGCCAGGCCGCCGGGCCGGGGCACGTCACGCGCGGCTGCGACGCGTGAGCCGCGGCCGGGGGGCGGCGAGGCCGTCACTCGGGTTCGGGCGGGCGACGCTGCTGCTTGACCTCGCCGCGGCGACGCTTGGCGGCCAGTCGGCGCTGCTCGGCCGAGCGCGGCTTGCGGGTGGGGCGGCGCTCGCGGCGCGGGGTCAGCGCCTCGCGCAGCAGCGTGACCAGTCGCCCTCGGACGGCTTCGCGGTTGCGCGCCTGCGAGCGGTGCTCGCTGGCGGTGAGCAGCAGCTCGCCCTCGCCGGTCAGCCGCGAGCCGAGCGTGCGGTAGATCGCCGCCTTCTGCTGGTCGGTCAGGGCCGCTGAGCCCGCGACGTCGAAGCGCAGCTCGACCTTGGTGGCCGAGGTGTTGACGTGCTGACCGCCTGGCCCGCCCGAGCGCACGAAGCGCTCGTCGAGCTCGCGCTCGGGGATGTGCACGTCCCTGCGGACGGTCAGCCCGTCGCCGTCGTGGGCGGCCACGATGCTCCTCCTCGACCGTGCCGGCTCAGTCGGCGGGGTCGGGCGCGTCGTCTTCCTGGTGGTCAGTCGCCTCGGGCAGCTGCTCGGGATCGGCGCCCTGCTCGCGCGCCAGGCGGCCGAGCACCCCGTTGATGAAGCGCCCGGAGTCCTCGGTGGACAGCGAGCGAGCGAGCTCCACGGCCTCGTTGATCGCCACCGATGCGGGGACGTCGGGGTCGTGAGCGATCTCGTGCAGGCCGAGGCGCAGCAGGTTGCGATCCACCACCGGCATGCGCTGGAGGCGCCACCCTTGTGCGGCGTCGGCGATCGCGCGGTCCAGCTCCCCGCGGCGCTCGGCGACGCCCTCGACCAGCGCGACCGTGAACGGGTCGGGCGGGTCGTCGCCGTCCTGGGCCGCCGCGAGCACCGCAGCGAGCGGACGACCGAGGACATCCGCCTCGTAGAGCAGCTCGAGCGCCCGCGTGCGGGCGTCGTGCCGTGTGACGCGGGCCATCGGCGCTAGGCCCGTGACAGGTAGTCGCCGGAGCGGGTGTCGACCTTGATGCGCTCTCCCTCGTTGATGAACAGCGGCACCTGCACGGTGGCTCCGGTCTCGAGCGTGGCGGGCTTGCTGCCACCAGAGACGCGGTCGCCCTGCAGGCCCGGCTCGGTCTCGGTGATCTCGAGCTCGACCGAGGCCGGGAGGTTCGCGCCGATGACCTCGTCCTGGTGGAACACGAGCTCGACGGTGTCGCCCTCCTTGATCCACTTCGGGGCGTCGTCGAGCGGCTCGGCCGGCACGAGGATCTGCTCGAACGTCTCGGTGTCCATGAAGACGTACTGATCGTCCTCGCGGTAGAGGAACTGCAGGTTGCGACGCTCGAGGATGGCCTGCTCGACATCCTCATCGGCGCGGAAGTTGCGCTCCAGCGTCTTGCCGTGGCGCACCCCCTTGAGNTTGGTGCGCACGAACGCCTGCCCCTTGCCGGGCTTGATGTGCTGGAACTCCTCGACNCGCCAGAGGTCGCCGTCGATCTTCAGCGTCATGCCGTTCTTGAGCTTGTTGGTCGAGACCATGGAGGCTCCGGTGATCCGGTCGCGGGCGGGGCCGTGCGCGCCGCGCGTGCGGGTCGCGCGCTGACGATCGTCGCGTCAGCGCACCGCGAGCGTGCGATCGGGCGTGGTCAGCGCGCGGCAGCCGTCATCGGTGACGACGACGAGGTCCTCGATGCGCGCGCCCCCGAGCTCGGACAGGTAGATCCCTGGCTCGACGGTGACGGCCATGCGGGCCGCGAGTGTAGCGTCGGACGAGGTACCCAGACGCGGCGCCTCGTGCAGGTCGAGGCCGACGCCGTGGCCGGTGCCGTGCACGAAGGCCTCGCCGTGGCCGGCCTGGGCGATCAGGTCGCGGGCGGCAGCGTCGACGTCGCGCGCGGCCACGCCGTCAGCGACCGCAGCCACGGCAGCCGCCTGGGCAGCAGCGACCACCTCGACGACCTCACCGAGCTCGGTCCCTGGCTCACCCAGCGACACGAGGCGTGTCATGTCCGCGCAGTAGCCATCGACCCTGGCGCCCATGTCGACGGTGATCAGGTCGCCCTCGACCAGGGTCCGCCGCCCGTCCTTGTGGTGGGGCCGCGCGCCGTTGGGGCCGCCGGCCACGGTCGGGGGGAACGCCGGCGCGTCCGCGCCGAGGTCGACCATGGTGCGCTCGGCGAAGCGGGCGACCTCACGCTCGGTCACCCCAGGCTGGATCCAGGCGAGCACCGCCTCCCACGTCTGCGCGGTGAGCGCGCAGGCACGCTCGAGCGCCGCGATCTCCGAGGAGTCCTTGATGGCGCGGAGCTCCTCGACGAGCTGGCCCGCGGGCACGGCCTCGGCAGGCGCGAGCCGCTCCTGGAGGCTGCGCGCGGTGGCCCAGGGGACGCGGTGGGGCCTCGAGGCCCACGCGGTCGGTACCGGCGATCGTCTCGTCGACCCAGTCGTCACCGCGGGTGATGATGCGCGGCAGGTCGGGGACCTCGGCCTCGGCTTGGTCGCGGTAGCGCCCATCGGTGATCAGCGTGTGACTGCCGTCGGCTCGCACCAGCAACCGACCGGCGCTGCCGGTGAAGCCGGTCAGATACCGCAGGTTGGTGAGGTCGGTGACCAGCAGCGCGTCGAGTCCGGCCTCGGGCAGACGATCGGCCAGCCGGGCGCGCCGAGCGGCGTGATCGTGGGCAGGTGGCGGGCTCATGCCGAGGGCACGGCGTCGAGGCCGAGGCGGTCGCGACACGCCATCGCTGCGAGTCGATAGCCGAGGATCCCGGCGCCGGTGATGGTGATGTCGGCCGCTGGAGAGATCACCGAGTGGCGCCGAAACGGCTCGCGCGCGTGGGTCTGGGACAGGTGCACCTCGACCACCGGCATGCCCAGCATCTCCACCGCATCGCGCAACGCGTAGCTGTAGTGCGTCAGCGCACCCGGGTTGAGGATCACCGCGCTGGTGCCGTCGTCGCGAGCGCGGTGCAGGCGGTGGACGAGCTCGCCCTCGTGCTCGGACTGGAAGCGGTCCAGCTGCGGATGCACCGCGCGGGCGGCGGCGTCGGCATCGTCCAGCGTGGCCGTGCCGTAGATGGTCGGATCGCGTCGCCCCAGCTGCGACAGGTTGGGGCCATGGGCGAGGAGGATCGTGGCGTCCTCGGTCATCGTGATGGTGTCCTCGCAGGCGTCGACGTGTCGCCCGGCAGGCTACACAGGTGCATCGCGGGGCCGGTGGCCGCTCGCGGTGCGCCTTGTGGACGCGCTCGGTCTCGGGTCAGGGCTCGAGGCGGGCGCGGACCTCGATGACCTCGTAGGAGCGCTCGGCCACGAGCGCGGTCAGGCTCACATCGCCGGTGATCAGCGCCTCCAACGAGATGGTGTAGTCACCGGTGCGGTCGAAGACGAGGCTGCCGAGCGGATCCGCGCGCGACCCGCGGTCGCTGCCAGACCATGACCAGGAGTCACCCTCCCCCTCGATGGTGATGCGCCACTGGTCCACGCTCGCCGAGAACTGGCGGGTCGGTGCTGGGATCTGCTCACAGTCCGAGGTGAGTCCAGGGGTGCCCGTCTGGGTCCACGAGAAGGTCGAGGTGGCGTCCGAGGACACCCACACCGCCGTGTCCATGCCGGCAAGCCCCCTCACGCGGGGATCGATCTCGACCGAGCCGTCGGTCTGGATCCGGCTGGGATCCGGGGTTGGCGCTGCGGGGCTGATCGGCTCGCACGCATCACCGGAGCTGCCGGGCGGGTTGCTCGACTCGCCGCCATCGGACGGGGAGGTGCAGATGCCATCGCTGTCGGCAGCGCACTGATACCAGACGACACAGCCGATGTACCGTTGGTCGACATGCACGCAGTTGTTCCATACGAGGTTGTTCCGGCTCCCGTCCGAGAGCATGGACTGCCACTGACTGACGGTGAAGTGGTCGACGTTCTGCGCGGCCCGCTTCGCCGGGTCGACGGCCCCCTGAAAGTCAGCCATGGGCATGGACTGAACGACGTCCTCACCCTTGTCGTCTTCTTCATCCCAAGCTAAGGCAACAGATGCACAGGCAGCAGTCAATGCTACCAAAAAGGCTAACACCACTATGACGCGCCCCGCACCTCTGGCTAGCCAACACACCGCCGAAGATCCAGACGAGTCAGGTGCAGCGAAGCCCCGAGGGGTTAGTTGCGTTCGCATCACACTTCTCCTCGCTGATCCGGCAATCAGCCCGTGATGTGCTGCTCTTCCCAGTCAAACAATTGTGGAACAATGTGGTCGCTATAGAACTCCGACCAGCCGCCTTCGATTTGGAAATCAATCACATCATCGTGGTCCAATCGACGCGTCGAGACTGCGACACCCAAGCGGTTCTGGGTGGTGGGCTGATCGTCGGCGATTGAATCCAGGTCTATGTAGACCTGATCGACTAATGCGCGCTCGTTACCGTTCTCGCCCTCGTACCAGGCAACGACAAGTTGACCATCGGGATCATCAAAGCTATTACGTTCGGCCCCAGAGGCGACATAACCGAACCGACCCGCGTTNCCTCCGGCGCCTGCGGGCTGCTCATCGAGGGCACGCACGTCTTCGCGGAGCAGGAGCGTGTCCCGCACCGGGGTGA
>SL_8KL_010_SEDDRAFT_10003151_pt1 | contig 13673 bp, 13 predicted proteins | sample SodLakKL_010_SED_4_FD_11160 | JGI IMG/M metagenome (IMG submission 11160) | reverse complement strand
AATTCCTGAACCTCTCCTCCCTCAACCCGCAGTCGCATTCCTGTAGCACTATGATGGGTTCGGGACAATATGCTGACCCGGGCAATGCTGACAATGGAAGCCAGGGCTTCCCCTCGAAAACCCAGGGAAGACAGTCGCCACAGATCATTAATTTCTACCAGTTTGCTGGTGGTATGGCTCTGGATGGCCATTTCCATATCCTCCGGGGTCATGCCTTCTCCATCATCGATTACCAGAATTTTTTCCCGACCGCCATCAGTAAAGTAAACATCGATGCTGCTGGCCCCGGCATCTATGCTGTTTTCCATTAATTCTTTCACTGCAGAAGCAGGCCTTTCAATAACTTCTCCCGCCGCAATTTTATCCACTACCTGCCGGGGTAATGATTTAATTTTGCCCATCCCGATCCTCCCCTGCTATTAATTTTCTGGCTTTTTCCTGGAGTTTATGCACCTGATTAAGGGCCTCCAGGGGTGATTGCTCCAGGAGGTCGATGGCCAGGAACTCCTGCAGGGCTTTTTTCAGGTATTCCCGGTCCTGATCAGGAAAGAGGGGCACCTGGCGAGGCCTGGGCCCTTTGACCTCTTTTTCCCGGCTTTCCAGTGAATTCAAAATGTCCCGGGCCCGCAGCAGGACCTCGGGTGGAATCCCGGCCAGGCGGGCCACGTGAATTCCATAGCTTTCATCAGTAGACCCCTCTTTTATAGTATGCAGGAAAATTATTTCTTCGCCCTGTTCCTCCACCGCCACGTTATAATTCCGCAGACCCTTTAACTTTTTTTCCAGGACAGTCAATTCATGATAATGGGTGGCAAAAAGGGTCCGGGCTCCAATTCGTTCCGGATTATTTATATATTCGGTTACGGCCCAGGCAATGCTCAAACCATCGTAGGTGGAGGTTCCCCGCCCCACTTCATCCAGGAGGATTAAAGAGCGGAAAGAAGCTGTATGGAGAATCTGGGCCACCTCGTTCATCTCTACCAGGAAGGTGCTCTTGCCCCGGCTCAGGTCGTCAGTGGCCCCCACCCGGGTGAAAATACGGTCCACCAGACCAATTCTGGCTTCCCGGGCGGGAACATAAGAACCAACCTGGGCCATAAGGGCTATCAGGGCCACCTGTCTCAGATAGGTTGATTTACCCGACATATTGGGACCGGTTATAAGGTGGAAGCGGTGTTCACCGCCGTCCAGGGTGGTGTCGTTGGGAACAAATTGTTCTTCCCCCAGGGCACCCTCCACTACGGGATGGCGTCCCCCGGAAATCTCAATATTTTGGGAATCATCAAGGGTCGGCCGGCAGTAATTCCGGTCCAGGGCTACCTGGCTGAAGGACAGTAAAACATCAAGGGCTGCCAGGATCGAGGCTACTTTCTGAACCCGGGCCATTTCAGCTTCAACTTTCTGCCGCAACCCGGAAAAAATTTCATATTCCAGGGAATTTATCTTTTCTTCAGCTCCCAGGATCTGATTTTCCTTTTCCTTTAATTCCGGGGTAAAGTAGCGTTCAGCGTTGGCCAGGGTTTGTTTGCGCACATATTCCTCCGGGACCAGGTGCAGATTGGCCCGGGTTATTTCCAAATAATAACCGAACACCTTATTGTACCCCACTTTAAGGGACCTGATTCCCGTTCTCTTGCGCTCGGAGCCCTCCAGTCCCGCAATCCAGGCCCGGGCTTTTTGAGCTTCCTCCCGGAGTTGATCCAGTTCTTCATTGAAACCTTCCCGGATTAAACCCCCTTCGGTCAGGGTCAGCGGGGGCTCCGGAGCCAGGGCCGAGGCCAGGAGTTGTTCCAGATCGCTTAAATCATCAAGCCTGGATTGCCCCAGGAGATAATTACGGCTGGCCAGTGAACTTAATATTTCCCCGATAGCCGGCAGATGCTGCAGAGATTTCTGCAGGGCCAGGAGATCCCGGGCATTGGCAGTACCGTAACTGACCCGGGTTAATAATCTTTCCAGATCATAAACCTCACCCAGCATTTGTTTTAGCTGCTCCCTTTTCTGATCCTCGGTCATCAACTCACTGACAAACCCCAGGCGGGCTTCAATTGAATCTATATTAAGTAAGGGCTGATTGACCCATTTTTTCAGGAGACGGCTGCCCATGGCGGTCCGACTCCGGTCCAGAATACCCACCAGGCTGCCCCGGGTGGATCCATGCATCAAGCCCTTATTCAATTCCAGGTTGCGGCGGGTATGGGGATCCAGGATCATATATCCTTCCAGGTTATAATAGTGAATGTTGCGCAAATATTCCAGGGGACGCTTCTGGCTGTGGAGTAGATAGCGGGCCAGGCTGGCTGTGGCCCGGATAGAAGCTGTTTTATCCTCCAGGCCAAAACCTTCCAGGTTGGCAACCTGGAACTGATCTTTAAGGAAAGCCCGGGCCTGCCCCAGGGAAAACTCCTCCTCCAGGGTATTGATCAGGGGCTGATTAAGCCCGGAGCAAATCTCCTGGAAGCCCTCTTCCTGGAGTAGCTCAGGGTAAATATATAATTCCCGAGGCTGCAGGCGGGCTATTTCTCCCCACAGGGTATGGGGACTGCTGGTATCAATTTCGGTGCTGCCGATTTCCCCGGTGGAAATATCGGTATAGGCCAGGCCCCAGACTCCCCCAGAGAGAATAATGGCCAGCAGATGATTATTTTCCCCTGCAGCCAGGAATTCTTCTTCGACAACCGTTCCGGGACTGATAACCCGGACCACGTCCCGGGAAACAATTCCCTTGGCCTGGCGGGGATCCTCCATCTGTTCGCAGATGGCAACCCGGTAACCCTTATCAATCAGCTGGGCAATGTAGCCTTCTGCGGAATGATAGGGCACTCCAGCCATGGCCGCTCTTTCCCCTCCTCCAGCCTGGCGGGAAGTCAGGGTAATTCCCAGTTCCCGGGCCGCAGTTTCCGCATCTTCAAAAAACATTTCATAAAAATCCCCCAGACGGAAAAAGAGAATACAGGAAGGGTACTGTTCTTTAAGCTCCATGTACTGTTTGATCATGGGGGTAAGCTTCTCATTCATGTTCTTCCGCCTCCTGCAATTTGCCATAAAGGGTATGGGGATTACAGTCAGTGATCTGTACTGTGGGTAAAGTTCCGGGGCTGCAGTCTCCGGCAAAGATCACCGGCCGGTTAGTCCTGGTCCTGCCCATTAAATATTCGCTGTCCTTTTTACTGGGCCCTTCTACTAAAACTTCCAGTTCCTGGCCGATCAGTCCCTGATTATATTCCAGACTGAATTGATTCTGAATCTTCATTAATTTCTCCAGGCGCTCCCGTTTAATGTCGTTGGGAACCTGCTCATTAAAATTCGTGGCAGGCGTTCCCTCCCGGGGAGAATAGATGAAGGTAAAGGCCGAGGCAAAACGGGCCTTCTGGACCAGATCCAGGGTGGCCTGGAAATCTTCTTCTGTTTCTCCGGGAAAACCCACGATAATATCTGTGGTTAGAGCTGCCCCGGGGATTTTACCGCGTAAATGCTGGACCAGTTTCAGGTAACGTTCCCGGGTGTAGCCCCGGTTCATTTTTTCCAGGATTCTATTGCTGCCGGCCTGTACCGGCAGGTGGAGATGTTCGCACACCCGGGGCATATTGCTGATGGCATCAATCAGCTCCAGGGGAAAATCCCGGGGATGACTGGTCATAAACCTCAGTCTTTCCAGCCCGGGCAGGGCTTCTACCTGCTGGAGGAGTTCAGTAAAACTCATCTGGCCCCGATCCCGGCCATAGGCGTTAACATTCTGACCCAGGAGAATTATCTCCCGGACCCCACTTTTGATGTGGGAACGGACTTCGGCCACTATTTCTTCCTGGGATCGGCTCACCTCCTGCCCCCGGACATAGGGAACTATGCAGTAAGAACAGAAATTTTCACAGCCTTTAATTATTGAGACCCAGGCTCGAAAACTTTTTTCCCTTTTAACCGGTAAGGGGGGAACATCAAAGCGGTCCTGCTCCAGTTCCAGGACTCGACCAGTACAGCTTTTTTCAACAATTTCATTGAGCCGGTCCAGGGTATGCGGACCAAAAATGAAATCCACGAATGGAAACTGCCTCATGAATTTTTGCCCGATATTATCCTGCTGCATCATACAGCCTCCGATACCAATCAGCAGCTCCGGCCTGGCCAGCTTGAGTTTTTTCAACTGACCCAGCTTGCCCTTGACTTTATCCTCGGCCTTGGCTCGCACACAGCAGGTATTTAATATTATCAGGTCGGCTTGCTCCAGGCCGGAGGCCCGGCTCCAGCCCCCTTCCTCCAGCATGCCGGCCATTTTTTCACTATCCAGCTCATTCATCTGACAGCCATAGGTCAGCACATGGTATCTTTTCATTATTCTATCACCTCCGGGAGCAGAGCTCCCTTTCCTTATGATAACACAAAAAAAAGTTTTTTTGCAGGTTTTACTCCTGACATAAAAAAAGCCGCTGGCAGGTTTTCCTGACCTGCCCCCAGCTCCAAGAGAAAAGTAAAATTGAGTTTTTAGGGCAAAAATAAGACTCAGGGTTGATAAAAGGGTTTAGCGGGAGGAGAGTTCTGGATCAGGAGCAGGTACTGGAAGTAGTCAGTTGCGCTCCCTTCCGGGGATTCCTGGAAAAAAAACATGTCCCGGGCAAAAGGAGAGTCCGGTGCAATCAAATTAAAAAGGGTCAGGTCCCCTTTACTGATATCAACGAGCTTATCCAGGTCCCTGGCAATATAGGTGCTGTCAAATTCTATATCTTCCCCCGGGGAGAAGGGCTGCATCTGGAAGCAATCATAATATAATAGCCAGATAGAGAGTACTTCGCCAGAATAAGGGGATTCCGGACTATCCAGGTGGGCGCCCAGCCATTGTACCTCCCGGTAAGGGCTGCGGAAAGAATTAAGCTCTTCCCACTGGCCAAAGAACTTCTCCCCTTCCAGGTCCCGGGTCATTTCCAGGAGATTGGAATAGGCTGTTTTACTACGGAATTTATGGCTGGCTTCTATTCCCTCCTGCAGCTTTTCTTCCATGGTAAAGGCATCGAGAATATTATCCAGAATTCGCAGGAATTTTTCGGGTTGATCCAGAAATTCCCGGTAGGGTTCTGGGTCCTCCATCCAGTGCTGATGAATATTTTCCACAACTTCCCGGGTTTCAGAAAGCAGCTTTTCCGGAATTCCTGCCCCATATTCAGTCTGGGCCAGGCGGGCATGCTCGGGGTCCTCCCGCAGCTCGGAAAAATCCCGGGTCAGGGATAATAGGGGTAATAGATAGGCTTCCAGTTCCAGGGGGATGCGGTGTTCGGTAAGGAGGTCCGCCAGATATTTTAGGGAAATAAGGGTCCGAGGGGGCCCGTGTACATCCGCCCCTATGACCCTGATTCCCTGCTTTTCTTCCAATTCCTGATTGTACTCCCGTAGCTCATAGAAAAAATCAAATTTGTCCTGGCTGCGCCGCCAGTAAGATATTACCAGTTCCAGGTATTCCTCATCCCCGGTTTCCAAATACCGGTTAATAAATTCACCGCTGGCCGGGGTGGTTTCCAGGAGAAGATAATTAACTCCTGCCTCCTGATGAAGAAACTGTAAGAGGTCCATTTGCAGAGTTGTGTTGTAGGCCAGTCCCTGATTTTCCCCCACCAGGAAGAAGGTATAATTTTCCAGGTAATTTTCCAGCAGGGGGAACTCCACCTCGCCCAGGATAATTTCCTGGGAATGATCCTTTAAAAACTGTTCTTCATCTGAACCCAGGGATGTGGCCCAGGCCGGCCCGGCCAGGGCTATAATGATAAATGAAATGAGCATTGCTTTGAGCAAAATGCTCCCTCCCCTACTGTTAATATCTCCATAAATTATTCCTCTTTTATTAATTAGTTTTAACCTTCCCCTATTCCTTCTTTTTCTTATGGCTGAAAAGATTTCCTGCTCCAAAAGTGCTTTCCGGGGGATTTTCAGGGAAAGACAGGAAACAACTGGCGGAAAAAAAGGGTGATTATAATGAAAGTGCTTCTGACCGGTCGTCCCGGAACCGGCAAAACAACTATAATAAAAAGGGTGGCTGCCCTGTCTCCCCTCCCCGTCTGCGGCTTTATTACTGAGGAGATCAGGGAACAGGGCCGGCGAAGGGGTTTTTCAATTTCCTCGCTACCCGGAAGGCAAAAGAAAGAAATCCTGGCTCATACCGATATTGAGGGTTCCCATCGGGTGGGAAAATACCGGGTTCAACCTGAAGTTCTGGATCCTTTTCTGGTCGAACTGGAAAAAAGGTTGCAGGAATCCCAACCGGGAGAGCAGCTATTTTTGATCGATGAAATTGGAAAAATGGAACTGGCTCATCCCGGGTTTTTACCCCTGATTAATAAACTCCTGGAAAAGCAGCATCTCCCGGTTATTGCTACCATTATGGGGGCTTCCCATCCTGACCTGGATCAACTCCGGGAAAGGCCCGGGATTCGGTTGGAGGAAGTGACAACCCATAATCGGGAACAGTTACCCCGGGAGCTTTTAAAAGACATAAGGAGGGCAATAAATGGATAAAAAAGAAATGCAGGCTGTAGCTGAATTAATGATGCAATCCTCCAACACCCTGGTTTTAACCGGGGCCGGAATGTCCACTGAGAGTGGGCTGCAGGATTTTCGCTCCGCCAAGGGAATGTGGGCTGAAAAAGATCCTATTCAGATGGCTTCCCGGGAGGCGATGAACAGTAATTATGGAGAATTTCACCAGTTCTATCAGGATCGATTACAGGCCCTGGAAAAAGCGGGACCCCACCAGGGGCACAATATCCTGGCCCGCTGGGAAAAAAAGGGATGGATTAAGGGAATTTTAACCCAGAATGTGGATGGTTTCCATACTGCGGCGGGCAGTCAGAAAGTATGGGAACTGCACGGCAGCCTCAGCCGGATAATCTGCTGTGACTGCGGGGATCAGGGATCCCTTTCCGCTTTCAGGGAAAAGCAGCCCTGTCAGGAATGCGGGGGGCTTTTACGACCGGGTGTTGTTCTTTTTGGGGAGGGTTTGCCGGAAAAGGAATGGCAGGAGGCTATGGAGCATCTGGAAGAGGCCAATATGCTCCTGGTCATTGGTACAAGCCTGGAGGTGGCCCCCGTTAATCAGATACCCCTGACCTTTAAGGACCGAGGCCCCATGGTCCTGATCAATAAGGGGTCAGTGCCCTGGCCCCAATTATTTAAAATTCACCTGCAGGGGGCGGCCGGGGAAATCCTGGACAGGATTGATAAAATCCTGTCCGGCACAGATTAAAGAATTACTACCACCCGCTCCCAATGAAAACCCTTAAATGCAACCCGGCTTTTATCCAGGAGGGCAATGTCCGGCCCTCCCTATTGCTGCAAAAGTTTCCTGTTCAGAGCAAGCCCTGATTCTCAGCATGGGGAGCCAACCCCATAAGGTTGATAGATCTGGACCGGGGTAGCAGGTTGTCGGTCCAGAAGTCTTGCTTTTCCGCATCCAGCCCGGGGCAGGTTGGGATTGGTGGGTTAGTTAACATTATGATTGAGAACCAGATTCAGGGAAGGACCGCTCTTTTAGGCTTAGGGCTGCTTTGGCAACGGCAAGGGGGGCTGTTGATGCAAAAAACCCGGGGTTTTTCCCGGGCGGTTGCTTAGGTATTAACGGGGTTCCTTACTCTCTTTATGTCTGTCAGAATTCACTGCCCCTTGTAACCTGATTAAATCTTTCCCCGACAGAATTATCTCTCACAAAACTATTACCCTGTTTTGTTTCTCAGTCTTTCGATTTTTCTCCATAAAAAAGCCTGCTGCCCGGTTGTCCTTCTTCTCGGATTATCTCTTTTTCTGATATTACCTCCAGGCCTGGTTCCAGGAGATTTTTTATTTCCCCATTGCTCAGGTTCCAGAAATAAAGGCCGTTTTCATCCAGGAATAAGTTTTTTTCCAGGGGGATCGCATCTTTCATTTCTTTTTCCTGAAGTTCTTCAGTTAAATAGGGACCATTCAACAGCAGCAATCGTCCCCCGGGGGTCAATAAGCGGTGAACTTCTTCAATTAACATCCGGCCGTGCTCCGGCAGGAGATTATCCAGGATGTTAAACAGGATAAATCCGCCCCAGGAGCCATCTTTAAACTTTTTCAGCTCGGGGATTCCTCCCTGGATAAATTCAAAGTTATGCTCCAGGCCGTGGGTTCGAGCAATGGTAGCGGCCTTATTCACCGCCCCCAGGGAGATGTCCATTCCGACTCCACCCCTCACTCCGTGATAATGGGCCCGCAGCAGGGGGCGGGCGGGCCCACAGCCAAAATCCAGGACCCGGGGTTCATTCTCCCCCAGCCAGGTTAATGCTTCCTCCAGCCCCGAATGGGGCAGGGGCTGGGCCGGGTCGAAATCGGGAAGATTTCCAAAAACCTGATCCCAGAAGGAAATTGTTTTCTGATAGGATTGAGAATTATCGGGCATAAATAATACCTCCCTGATAAATATGAAAGGTCCAGGTTTTGGCCTGGACCCATCTTTTTATAAAGGGGAACTGGTTTTTAAGCGGGGCCAGTCCTCATTATTTCCCAGATGTTTTTGCAATAGCTCCACCTTGGAAGCCCAGCTGCTCCCCCCGGGGCAGATCCCTTCTTTTAGATCACAATAAAGCCAGAACAGGAGTTGATAGTATTTGAAAAACTCTTCAAATTGAAGGAAAACCGAAGGCAGAGGCTTTATTCGGCTATAGCCCCGGAAAAAAGGTGTAATGGGCAGCTGCTGCTGATTGAGTTCCAGGTGTAAACCAAAAAAAGTAAGGTCATCAAAGGGAGGAGCTGACCGGGCCTTCTTCCACTCCACGATTGCAGTGATGGATTCTGCCCCGGCCCGGAGGTTTTGGGGAGAATAATCGCCATGACAGAGTACATCGGGTTTAAATTCAAAGAAAAAACTGAGATCAACTCCAGCCAGGCTGGAGGTTAAATCGCTACTTAAGGGAATTTCTGGGCCCACAGTATTCAAAATTTGGGTGTACTCCTCCCGGGAGTAAAGGGCCTGGCGCTGGATACTGAGATTGGGCTCCAGGAGCCCCCTATCGTGGAGTTCAATGCTGTGCAGAATTCCCAGGTATTGCCCGGCGGAAAACAGGAGTTTTTCTTTGTGCCCTTCCCCATCAGCCAGACGTTCTTCCAGGGTAGGACCCGGTGGGGTGAAATGGAGCAGATAATAATAATTACCCTCCTGACCCTGGCCCAGAACCCGGGGTACAGGCAGATCGGTTTCCTTATGGAGAAAATTCAGCAGGGCCCCCTCCAGCTGCAACTGGCGGGCTGTATCGGGGTCGGCCAGTTTGACCTGGCCCGGGGTTCCATCTCTGGTAGTAAAGAAAAACCCCTCTGCTTCTTTGCGAATAATGCGTTCTTCACCCAGAGCCCGGGCAACCAGATCCCTGATCATATTAATATTTTCTGTCAACTTCCCCAACCCCTTTATATTTTTTATTTTTTATCCCGGGGGGGAATAAATTTTTCCATAATATAGCGGGCTCGTTGTTCCTGTCGGTCCCCGAAGGGCTCAATTCGCTCTCCGCAGACCGAATAGCCGTTCTTTACAAAAAATTTCTGGGCCCATTTATTTTCCTTGTTAACTCCCAGCCGAACCCGCTCCCGGCCTTCTTCGGCGCAGATGTCATGGAAAGTTTCCATGGCCAGCCGGGCATCGCCTGAACCCCAGAAGGTGGGGGCAAAAGCAATCATTTCCAGCCAGATCAGCTTCTCATCCTCTTTATCTTCTCGGGCAACCAGGAGCCCCAGCTTTACCGGGAGGGTTGAAGCAGTTTCCACGATATAGGGAAAGGTCTGTTTCTCCTCCTGCCAGTCCTTTATGGTTCTGGTCCAACGCTCCATGGTGGATGGCTGCAGACCAAAAACCTCCATGATAATTGGAGTATTAAAAATATCCCGCAAAAATACAGCATCACCAGTATGCGCCTGGCGTAGCCTTATTTTTTTGTTGGCCATCAGCAAGCCCCCCTCCTGATAAAATTACCTGTTCTGAATGACTTCGCAAAAAAAATAGCAATCCCTGCAAGTACCACCCTAAAAAAATTGCCCTGCTTTAACAGGGCATGTGGGGTGGTATATGTTATTGGGGGTGTCCTTATATTTATGCCTCAATTATATTAAGTCCCCTGTAATTTGTCAAGCAATTTATTTAAAAAGTTAATTTCCGGAAGATAAGAAAGAAAAGTTATCAACAAATCATTAATAATATATACTGATTTACCTGAAAAAGATTAAACCTTACCTTATCTCCAGGCCCCCTATTTTTTGTTCTGGGCCTGCTGTAAAAAACTGCTCGCGGGAACAATGACCCGGGAATGATGCCCCCTGCCGATTAATTCCTTCTCATCCTCGGCCTCCACCTGAAAATGAAGCTGCCTACCTTCCACCTCTAAAAGTTCGGCCCGGGCTTTTATCTTCATTCCCTTGGGAGTGGGAGCCAGATGCCTGATATTAATACTGATGCCTACCGTGGTCTGATCCTCCTCCAGGTGCCCCTCCAGGGCCTGACAGGCCGCTTCTTCCAGCAGGGCCACCAGGGCCGGAGTGGCCAGAACTTCCAGACTGCCGCTTTTCATGGTTTGCGCGGTCAGTTGATCGGTAACTGAACAGTCCGCACTTCCCGTTAATCCCGGTTTGATCTGCATTATTTCACCTCCGGTAAATAGTTTAAAATGATTTTCCAGGCCTTCAGTTTTTCTGCCCTGGGCAGGGTATGGGCCGGGCTGGTCGAGGGCAAATAACTGGAAATCGTTTCCGGTGGCAGGCTAAACCCCTGGGCCTGGAATATTTCCTCTGCTTTTCTTCCGTTGAAAAAAACTGCTTTAATCCCGGGAAAATCCACCAAAAGCTGTTCGAAATCATGGGGCTCAGGGCAGGAAATAGTCTGATCGGCACTGTTTTCCCGGGTGCAGGTTGCCAGGACATCCCAGAGGGCAATACCCCTCTTTTTAATCTCATCAATTCTGGTCTGATAGGATTGGGGTTGGGGCGTTTGCAGCAGGGAGAAAATAATGGGCCAGAAATCATTGCGGGGATGGGCATAGTACTCCCCGACATCCAGAGAGCGACGGCCAGGCATAGAACCCAGGATTAAAACTCTACTCTGTTGATTAATAATTGGTGGTAGGCCTTTTAAGAGGTTCAGCGAACATCCTCCCCCTCCCGTTTCCCCGGGGAGATTGTATCCCGATCATATTGGGGATGAGCAGGGTCCAGTATTTTTTGTAAAAATTCGGACTTGCCTTCAGTATAACCCAGGCGATCTCGGTGGAAATTTCGGGCCAGTTCTTGTTTAATCCGCCCGTATTCTGCAGCCAGTTGAGAATCTGCACGCAGGATTTCCCGCAGGTATAGATGTCTTTTTAATTCGAGATTATCCTGACAGCAAACATAGAGGTGATGATCCAGCCATTTCCTTTTTTCGGCAGTCCAGGGGGTAGTAGCGCTGCTTCTTTGAAAAGCCGAGCGGCCAGGAATACCTTTATCACCCTCAGGGTGATAACCCAGTTGCTGCAGTTTAAGGCTTACCTCCTGCAGAAAGTTATGATCAATAATTACAATGTCAAGGTCAATGATGGGCTTGGATTGCAGACCGGGCACAGCAGTACTCCCCACATGCTCAATATCCTGGATCAAAGGCCCGAGAGCTTTCTTCAGGACCCGGGAAAGGGCCAGAAATTCTTGCGGCCAGGCCGGATCGTAGGGGACGATTTTTACCGGATCACTTTTTTTCAGGGGCAACTATTCTCCTCCTCCCGGGGGGATCAGGGCGGGGCCGTCTTCCCAGAAATTAAAAATCAACCCATCAATTTCCCGCCGTTTTTCCTCACAGGCTCCATGCCCGGTATTTTCCAGCAGGACAAATTGACTTTGGGGTATGCCCTGATCCAGTTCTTCTCCTCCGGCGGGGGGAGTAATTTGATCCTCGGAACCGCTGATTATTAGAGTTGGGGACTTAATTTGATTTAAAACTACCCGGGCATCATGGTTTAAGCAGGCCTGGGCCTGATGAATAAAACGCGTTAAATCCCGGGAGGGATTCCAGCGGGAAATCAGGGCTGCAACCCGGGTATAGATTGCTCCCTTCCACCCGGAATAGGTTCGGCGGGTAGTATCTATCAGGAGCTCCCTATAATCACCGTTTTCAGCAAATTTTATCCAGTCCCGGACAATATCACCCAGGTGTTCATCGGTCCAGGGCACGGTTAGAGCCAGCACTACCTGAGTGACCTGCTGGGGGTAATTTGCGGCCAGAAACTGGGCAATCATACCCCCCATGGAAATACCCAGGACCCGGTAGGAAGCAAAACCCAGGTGTTCCATCAGGGCAGCATATTCATCGGCCATTTCTGCGGTGGTAGCCCCCGGAGTAACCGGCTCCGGCCGGCTGGCCACAATTACCTGCACCTTTTTCCCGTAACTGCGATAAAAATAGTAAAGCTGGCGGGCACTCTGACCCACCGAAGCCAGTCCGTCTCCCAGACCGGGAATTATTAAAAAAGGTGGTCCCTGACCAAAAGTAATATATTCCATGTTCCGGTCGGCCAGGTTAAAAACTCCTTTTTTCAAATTCATCCGTTATTATTCACCTCCGGGTCTACCAGGATCAAGTTTTTTACTCATCAGGATTTTTAATTCGCCGCGGCGATCCATGCTGACTCCCGTAATATCAAAGCCAGAATTCAGATTAAGAATTAGCATCCTGCGCCAGCGGTTCTGGGTTTTGGTGGTAATCTCCAGGTAACCCCGCTTCTTACACCACTGATGTTGCCGCTGCAGTAATTCTTTGCCAATACCCCGACCCCTGAATTCGGGGTCAACTCCTCCCATCCAGCTGTAGAAGGTGAGCTGATTGACGGGATAACCAATTTTATAGCCTACCAGCCGGTCTCCGGCAAAGGCCGCCAGGAGCATCAGTTCGTCCTTTTCCGGGGCAGACTGCAGTCGGGATTCAGGTCCAAAAATTTCCTGATTGAGCCGGACAACCTTTTCCCAGAAGGGGCAATCCCCACAAAAACCACTATAAAGCTGATATATCAACTCCATAATTGACCACCCCCTTCTTCCTTTCTTCGCTGAGGACAATAATCCTGCCCCGGATAAGGGAAAGGGATAACTGGAAAATCGAAAAATGACTCGTTTAACGAATTAAAAAAGTGAAATCAGGGGTTGACAGGGTCAGGACCCTGTATTAAAATAGTTTTAATTAAAATTTAATATCTCTTATCCAGAGAGGTCGAGGGACTGGCCCGATGACACCCGGCAACCGGCAGTTTTCTGCACGGTGCTAATTCCAGCAGAACTTAAGTTCTGACAGATGAGAATAATAACCTCTTCCTGATCAGAAGAGGTTTTTTAATTTTGAGGGGAGGAAATAAATTGATAAAAATAAAGGGTCTGGCCAAAAGTTTTCCGGGGCCCGGAGGAAGGGTTCAGGTATTAAAGGATATCAACCTGGAGGTAAAAAAGGGAGAAATCCTGGGCATTATTGGGCCCAGCGGGGCGGGCAAAAGTACCCTTTTGCGCTGCCTGAACTTCCTGGAAAAGCCCTGCCGGGGAACCGTCAGCCTGGAGGGAGAAATTCTCAATAATTTAGATCCAGCGGGTTTACGGCGGATTCGGCAAAAAACCGGGATGATCTTCCAGGAGTTCAACCTCTTCTATTTTCAAAATGTGGCCCAAAATGTGGCCCTACC
>SL_8KL_010_SEDDRAFT_10003150_pt1 | contig 13679 bp, 2 predicted proteins | sample SodLakKL_010_SED_4_FD_11160 | JGI IMG/M metagenome (IMG submission 11160) | reverse complement strand
GAGTTTTAAAGGTAGAGCACGAACTCCTTCCATCGGTTGTTGGAGCTTTTGCGGAGGGAAAGGTCAAACTTGAAGATGGTAGGGCTTGGATCGAAGAGTGAAAAATAAATAAAATCAAAATGACATCAGATACTTGCTTCTAACTTCAAAATTTGTTTTAACTACAAACTCATTTTCTTACTGACTTTTGCACTTATCAATCCAGAGATCTACCCCAAACTCTTTGAATATGCAATTTGCTTTGTTCTGGGTTTCGCTGTATCTTTGATTATCGTTCTTTTTTTTCCAAAATATAGCATATTCAAATAACAATTTTGCCAATTCTATCTTTTCCCCAGTATCTTCTAATATCCTTTTTCCTCTTTCGAAATAATCTTTTGACAAATCCATATCATTATGTTCTCTGTAAAGTTTTCCTAAGGTCCTATATATCATACCTTCTTCAATTTTTGATTCGATTTCTTTAGATATATCTAAACCTCTATTTGCAAATCTTGATGCTTTTTCAAATTCTTCATTTATATAAGTATCTGCTAAACCTGAAAGAGCATTAATTAAAACTTTTTTATTACCAATCTCTTCACTCATTTCGATAGAATTTCTATAAAGTTCCCTAGCCTTCTCTTTATTCCCTTTATGATGATACACAACTCCTAGGTTATTGTAACCGATTGCAATTCCAAACTTCAGCCCAATCTCCATACTCATGCTTAGGCTATTTTCATAATATTTTTCAGCATTTTTCAGATCACCGATTAACAGATAATAATCTCCTAGATTATTTAAAGATATATTTATACCTCTTTTACCCCCTATATCTTTGAATATTTCGTAGCTTTTTTTATGATTTTCATAGGCTTTTTGTAATTCACCTTTTTTAGAATAACAGTTACCCATATTGGTGTAAAGCATGCCCATGTTTCCTTTATCCCCAACCTCTTGAAATATTTCCATTCCTTTTTGCAGGTATTCTAAGGACTTTTTTATCTCACCTAGATGCAGATAAACAACACCTATATTAGTATACGAGAAAGCCTTCCCATGAAAATCATCCGTCTTTTTCCTGATAGCCAAACCTTTCTTTAAGAATTTCAAGGCTTTATTGTACTCATTCTTGTGAGAATGATTTGTCCCAAGTACATGGTAAATGTTTGCTCGATCGTTATCATTGCCGTGATCCTCAACAACATTTATCGCTTTATTGAAATGTTCCTCTGCAGAATCATATTCACCCTTCCGCATATTTATTAAGCCTTTTTTGTAGAGTAATCTAGCTGTTTCCTCATTCAATTCCGATTGTATCTCTAAACCTTTTTCTAGAGTTTCTTTTGCTTTATCTAAATCGGTTTTATTGAGGTACACGGTTGTAATTTTTCTATAGACCCTTTGTTTTGATTTTACATCTAGATTCTTCATTTGAATTTTTGTATAATATTCTAAACTGTCTTCATACTTCCCTAAAATAATATGGATGTCTCCAAGTCTCTCCAATATACGACTCTGTTCATCAGCGATATCAGCTTTTTCTGATAACTTTAAAGCCTCCTTGTACATCTCGATTGCGTCTTCGTGGGCATATACTTCTTCAGCTTTTTTACCTGCGTCGTAATAATAGTTTAATCCAGTGGAAAAATCTTCACATATTTTATAATGATAACCAAGCTTCGAATAGAACTTGTCGAGTTTTTCTTTGTAGATATCCTCAATTAATTCAGCAACTTGTCTATGTAGCTCTTTTCTCACAGGATTAGATATGCTTTCATATACTTTTGTTTGAATCAATCCGTGAGTAAAACGGAAATCATCTTCCCCTTCATATTCTTCCCATATGTTCAAATCGAGTAGTAATTCAACAAACTCTAAAAGGTCGAACGGTTCATGACCTGTAATACGTCGTAATATATCAAATTGGATAATTTCTCCTATAACACTTCCTATCTGCAACACTCTTAGACATTCATTGTCTAATCTTTCGATCCTACTTTCGATAATCGCGTTAACAACTTTTGGGATCTCCATATCACTTAGGTCTGAAGGAAATTTATACTCTTTTGGTTTAACGATCTCGTCATCAATCATTTGTTTTATGAGTTCTTTAGAAAAGAGTGGATTCCCCTCTGAAATTTTGTAGATCATATGGACGAATTCATCAGGTATTTCGATATTGCCTAAAAAACCTTTAATCATTTCTTTTATATTTTCCCATGTGAGTTCTTCTAACTCTATCTCTTCATAGAGATGTTCTCTACTCATCCTTAAGAGGATCTCTTTTAAAAATTCATTATTATCAAGGTCTTCGGGTCGGTAAGCTCCGATCAGTAGAATTGGAGATTTTCTAAGATTATCTGCTAGATAATGGAAAAGTATCAAGGAAGATTTGTCTACCCACTGAAGGTCATCTATAAATATTGCCAATGGTTTATCATCAGCTAATTCTTTAATATTTTCAGTCGTTCTGGAGAACATCAAATTTCGTTTCATTTCGAGGGATTCTAATTCATTTTGATTATCCTCAAATAGATGTTCGAAAAATGTCAGTGGGGAATTCGACTTTTCATTTGGATAATGTTCGAAGGCTTTTTGGAAGGGAAGATATGGTTCAGAAGTATCATAATGTCCAGATCCTTTAATACATACTACATTTTCTTTTGATAATTTCTTCTTAAACTCATTTAATAATCTTGTTTTACCTAACCCTGCTTTTCCTTTAACAAATATAGTTTTACATCCTTCATTCTTAATATCTTTGAATTTTTCAGATAGAAACTTGATTTCAGAATCCCTCCCTTTAAATACAGCATCACCTATCTTTTCGGATTTTGATAAATCAAGAACATTATTACTATTTATTTTATTCAAAATCTCCAAAAGTGAGATGTCCAAATCTAAGCTTGAATTGATATTTCCTAATTCTATTTCTTGTTCTGATGATTTCTTTTTAATTATTATATTTTTCCTTTCAAGTTTACTTCGAATGTTTTTTGCTTTTTCCATCCCCTCTCGGGTCAAGTAATATACTTTCCTACGCCTTTTTAGACCTGTTACCCTGTTCACTTCTTCCTTGACTAAATTTTTCTTTATCAAATCTTTTATTATCTGGGAAATTCTTGGCCTTGAAAGATCGACAGCATCCCTTATTCCTTTTTGACACCTACCATATGGGACACTTTTTATTTTCTTCTCTCCGATATTGTCTATAGGACCATTTAGGTTCTCAAGGTGTAAAAGAATGCGATACCGTCCGTTGTCAAAATCCATTATCACCTTGTTAAAAATAGGGTATATAAGGAGTTTTTCCTGATATGTCAACAACCATAATTATTGGCCGAGCCCTATTTTTATAATCTACATTTTACCCTTACATGTAAGAGTGGGGTTTATTAGTTAAAATTAGCTCGAAGGCTTTGCAATAAGTTAGCAAAAAGAGGTTTAAAAATGGAAAAAAAACTAAGAAAAGTACTTTCTGTTTTATTGATTGCGGTGATACTAGTGATCGGCACAGCCATCCCTGCGATGTTGCTGATGAGTGATGATTCCGAGGCTGCTTTCTTTGAAACTGCTAACGATGGTGAAAGAGTGGTTATGGTTCGATTAGATACTGACCAGAATCTAAGAGAATTAGTTCAATATGGAGAGATCATAGACCACTATGGGCAGAACGTTTTGCTCAGAACAACATCAAGAGGAGTCGAGGAATTACACACACAATATGATATCCAAAGATTACACAATAGAAATGAACTCAGTATAAAGGGAAATACCTTTGATACAAGTAGAGGTGTTCCCGAATTCAACTCTGAGCTCATAATCGATGAATATGAACCTGGAACTGAAGGACTTTATATCGTTGATATGATAGGTCCTGTAAATCCAGAGTGGCGAGCAGAAATAGAAAAAACAGGTGCAGATGTAATAAATTATCAGCCAAACTATGCTTATGAAGTCGTTATGACTCCAGAGCAAGCCGACAATATCGAAGATTTCGAGTTCGTTGAATGGGTAGGTGTTTACCAACCTGAATTCAAACTACACAATCAGTTAGGTGAAGCACTCGAACTCGATATGCCAGTGAACGTAAGACTTACACCCGGTTTTGAGGAAACGACTTTGAATTCTATCAATTCAGAATTGAATGTTTTGGGTGTTGAAGATTTACAAGATAACGGATACAGGCTGACGATTACTGCACGTTCGATAGAAGAATTAGAGGAACTTGCCACAGATCCTGATGTGTATCATATCTCACCATATGTTGAACCAGAACTATATGCTGAGATGGATATCCAATTGATAGGTGGTGGTCAATGGTTTATGGATGATGAATATCCAACTAATGATGATCTTACGCCTCCACCACGCCAGGGAGACCCACAAGAACCATACAGACTTCACGGTGATTATGGAGCATACCTAAATCAATTAGGCTATTCAGGAGAAGGCATAACGATATCTACAGCTGATACAGGTATCGGTGATGGTGAAGCTGGTGATGCAGGTGTAGAGGATTTCACAGATAGAGTGATCGGTGGATACGGCTTCGGTCAAGAAGATCAATGGCAGGACGGACATTATCACGGAACGGCTTGTACTGGTCTTATAGCTGGAGATACACATCGCGGCACAGGAGATACATGGGATGAGTTCCAAGACGGAGATATGCCTTACTATATGGGTCAAGGTTTAGCTTATGAATCAGAAATATTTGCTACCAAAATATTTGACGATGGTGGTGGCTTTATTCCTTCTGAGTACTATCCCATAGTGGAGGAACCTGCTCAACGTTCTGACACTTATATCCACAGTAATTCTTGGGGAGCAGGAACCATGGGTGAATACGTTGATACAGATGAAATCTTTGATCAAGCTGTAAGAGACGCCGATAGAGACGATGATGAAAACGTTCCTATGGTCATAACTGTTTCAGCAGGAAATGACGGTGGTCGTGGTGATTACAGTCAGGAAACAGGTAGTCCAGGTAATGCAAAGAATGTTATAACTGTTGGAGGTAACCAACCATACAACCCAGGTCTAGGATATAATAACCCTGAAAATATGTATGGGGCAAGTTCGAGAGGATGGACAGAAGATAACAGAGTGAAACCTGATGTTATCGCTCCATCAGAGAGTGTTATATCACAGAACACACCATTAGATGGTGGCGGTTACGTATCAGCAAGCGGTACATCTTTCGGTAATCCTTTAGTTGCTGGTGCTGCAACGATAGTTGTAGATTGGTATGAGCAGAATTATGAGGAAACACCAAGTCCAGCTATGGTAAAATCAATACTTATTAACACAGCCAACGAACTAGATCCAGAAGTTGGTGACAGTTCAGGCCACGTACCGAATAGAGACGAAGGTTGGGGTGTACCAGATATATCCAAATTAGAATATCCGTTAGACGATCCTCTAGGCTTCCAATTTGAAGATCAAGAATCACTTTTAACAACTGGTGAAGTAGATGAGTACGATTTCAATTACCAGGATGAAGACGAACCATTGAAGATCACACTAACATGGACTGATAAGAACGCTCTTGATGGTGACAGTTCAGGCGGAACACCGACTTTGAAAAATAATCTTGATTTAGAAGTAGAAACCCCAGGTGGAGAGATCATCAGAGGTAATGCATTTGACCTTTCTGGAGACGGAGATAGTGACGATGGATTCACTTATCCTGATGCAGAAGTGATGGCAGATTTTGATTACAATGATGATGGTTGGGATGACGTGAATAATGTCCAGAACGTATTCATACATCCTGACGAACTCGAAGCTGGTTCTTACACTGTTAGGGTTTTAGGTACTAATATACCTGAAGATGCTAACAACGATGGAGAAGCTAATCAGGATTATGCACTTACAACTTACAATACACCTTCAGATTTACACATAGATATACCCGACAAAGATGGAGAAATAATGATTGAAAAGAATGAATACGCAGGTAATGATGTAGCTAATATCACACTCAACGATATAATACTTGAAGGTGAAGAGGTATACGATATCAACGTTTCAAGTACAGATGCTGACGGTAACGAATTAGATAATATAACCGTTGAATTGATTGAAAGTGAGGAAGAATATGGACTTTTCAAAGGACAAGTTCAACTCACTGATGAAGAAAACGGTGATGGTTTATACGTAGAACATGACGGCGAGATAACTGCATGGTATTTGGATGAAGACCCAGGTCTTCCTGAAGATGATGAGGAATTAGATGATCAGACTTTTGGAACAAGTGGTCAAAGGTTGTACACTGAAACAAAAATAGCCGTGGTTGACGAAACCAACTATTTCGAAGGCGAAATAGCTAATCATCTTGAAGAATATTTGCCAGGTGATTACACTGTTGATACATTAGAGGCCGATGAACTCATTGACGAGATGGAGACATACGATGGATTTGTTCCATGGAGATTTGGAAGTGATGCTTTAGCTGAAGATTTCCTTGATGAACTCGATGATCAACAAGGAGTTGTATATCTAGACTCTTATGAGGGTTTCACTTCAGAAGGATATGGAGATGCAGTAACGAGACTTCATAATGTACGTGGTGATCCTGGAGAACATTGGTCAGGTTCTGGAACTTCCTCACCTGTTGAGTTAGTTATAGAACAGGAACATGATATATTCCAAGACTTAGGCGAAGAAGGAGATACGGTCCTACTATTCGAATCTGGAACGATTTGGGGCTCTTGGTACGACGATTACAGTGGAGAGGACCTTGCATTAGTACAATATGACGGTGAAAACGAAGGACAAGGTGTTGGAATAGATGATGACGATAACGAGATTATATTACCTGCAAAAAGTATAGATTTCTTTGCAGAACCGGAAGATTGGACAGCAGAGTCTTGGACATTGTTAGCTAATTCTGTAGATTTCATTTCGGGAAGATTAGGTGATGACATAGGGGTAACAGAGATCCTTTCACCTGAACATAGGGTTAACAGCGATAATTCACATCCTGTCGAAGTCAATGTACACAATTTTGGTGAAAACGATCAGATGTATGTTCCTGTAGAAACAACGATAACTAACATAGAAACCGGTGGTACAGAGTATCAAGACGATACAATAATACATATCGCTGAAGGTGAAGATGTAACTGCAGTATTTGACGACTGGACTCCTTCAGAAACTGGAGAATACTTTATGAATTCAACTACTCTGTTGGAAGATGATGAGAATCCTGAAAACGACTACACAACTATGGAGATCCTAGTCGAAAATGTCCATGATGTAGGTGTTAATGAAATAATATCACCTGTTGAAGAGACTTCGATACTTGAAACAGAGGTTGAAGCAGAGATAGAGAATTATGGAACATATCATGAAGAATTCGATGTTCATGCTACTATAGAGGACATGGAAACTGATGAAGAAGTTTACACTGAGACAATAACTGCTGAATTAGGTATATTAGAAACAAAATCCGTAAGCTTCCCAGATTGGGAACCTGGTGTCGAAGGTGACTATCTAGTTGAAATCACGACCGACTTAGAAGATGACGAATATCCTGACAACGATTACGCTACAGAGGAAGTAGAAGTCTACTCTTACAATGATATAATTGTAGATGAGATAACTTCTCCAGAAGAATATACTTGGGAAGAAGAACAGCCAGTTACAGCAACGATAATCAATGATGGTCATTATGATGTAGTAGAAATACCAATTGAAGCCGAGATAAGAATGGGTGACGAATTACTCTACGAAGAGTTCGAAGAAGAGATACCTGACGATTGGACAATAGAAGGTGAAGGCGAAGAACCTGAAACATGGCATTGGGACGAAACTTTTGGTGGAGAACCTATGGCAACTGTTGATGTGACACGAGACTTTGTGCAGGAAGAATGGTTGATCACCCCTGTTATAGATGCTAGCGAAGCTGAAGGCACAACAATGGAGATAGATCATACTATCAGCGGTAGCTTTTCTGATCCACAATTCACAGCAGAGTTATTGATTACAAATGATGGAGAGGAATGGAATCTTGTAGAAGAATGGAACGAAGAAGATGATGACGATGGTGTGCAACAATTCGATCTTTCCGAACACGCTGACGGCGAAGAAGAAATTCAGATAGCATTCGTTTGGCATAGTGACAATGATGAGGACATGGGAACCTGGTGTAACTGGGATATATTTGAGGTAGATATCTTCTATTTTGTTACAGAATATGAAGATGAAGTTTTAGTCGACTTAGAAACAGGAGAAACACTCACTGCAGAGTTCGATAATTGGATGCCATCAGAACCTAGTGAATTCGAAATCGAGGTTACAGCAGATTATCCTGAGGATGATTATCCAGAGACTGCAACTATAGTTAGGCCTGTAAACGTTGAAGAGATACTGATCGATGTAGAGGCCACATCTATTGATGAGCCTTCTGAACCAATATTCCAATATGAAGAAGAGGTTCATGGTACAGTTACTAACTTGGGAAATCGTGAAATAATTGATACACCTGTAGAGATGATCATCGAACCTGTCCTGGAAGACATACCTATCGATGAAGATTTCTCTGGAGGATTACCAGGGGATTGGACAGTAGATGACAAAGATGAAAACGATAATACATGGGTATGGAACGAGGACACTGAGATGATGGAGATTATCCCAATAGATGATCATGAGCATGATGTATTATGGACAGAGATAGCTGATAGCACACTTGGAGAACATAGAGTAATGCTTGAATTCTATTCTGAGTTTGAAGGAGAGAACGAGAGGTCATTACTCATATCTACTGATGGTGGAGAAACATCTAGAAGGATAGGAAGCAATATCAGTGAAGGTCAGATCACATATGATGTAACTCAATGGGCATCTGGTGAAGAAGAAGTTATGATAGGATGGGAATTCTATACTGGGGAAGCAGAAGAAGATCTTTGGACTATTAACGATGTAACGATAACCAATGAATACTTAGATGAAGAATATCAGTCAGAGCAGATAATAGATTATTTAGATCCTGGCGAAAGTACACAATTGCAATTTGAAGATTGGACACCTGAAAATTATCCAAGTGATTATATCATGAAGATGGAAACTTTACATGGTGAGGACGTTAATATTGAAAATACAGAGATACAAGAAAGGGTTCATGTCGGGGAGCATTTCACACCAAATGCTGTAAATCCATATCCGGAAGATGGAGAATTGGATGTGAACCATACTCCTATTTTGAACGCAACTGTAGAAGTCCATGAAGACTTATCTGCAGAAGCGACCATCTACATTTATGATGAAGATGGTAACGAAATAGGTAATCATACCCAGACAGGAATCAAATCAGGAGGATTTGTTGAGGCCGCCTTCCCGTTACTTGAAACTAATACTACCTTTGAATGGTATGTTGAAGTAGATGACGGACTTGAAACAGGTACTTCGGAGACTTGGACATTCATTACATATACACCTGAACCAGAATGGAAGAGCGATTCTGCTGATATTAATATATTACCACCTGAACAAGTTGAGAATCTTACATTGGACTGGGACGACGATGTTTGGGATGTAACAGGTAATAAATTGACTTGGGATGCCTCATCTGACGACGGTGCAGGAGCAGATGACACAGATCGTTACGTAATCTACAGAGCTGAAGACGAAACCGGCCCATGGGATGACACCACGATGATAGATATCGTTACTGCTGATGGATCTGAAGAATACATTTATGTTGACGAGGACATGGCAAATGATGGGACACAGTGGAATTACGTTGTTAGAGCTGTAGATAGAGTCGACAACATGGAGATGAACGAAGATTCAGTATCTGAACTTCCAGTACCTTATGCTGATAACCCAGAACCTGAAGCAGGGGCCGAAGTTATAGATCTTGAACAGGCATTGTCAGTTGACATATTCACACAAAACGAGGAAGGACTACATGTAGAATTCTACGATGGTGCCACTCATGAATTGATCGACGAATTCACAGGAGTTACAGAAGATACTAGGCTAGAAGTGATAAGAGAATTCGAAACGGAAGATAGAGCTCAAGACCATTATTGGTACGTAGTGGTATCATACGAAGACTACAACATTGGTAGTATCAATCCAGAACAATATACACTAGAAGTTAACACAGTTGGTGATGGCACAGTAGAAATTGAACCTGAGGAAGACTACTACCTAGAATACACAGAAATTGAACTTGAAGCGATACCTGAAGAAGATTGGGAATTCGTTAATTGGACAGGAGATTACGAAAGCACTGATGATGAAATAACCATAATCATGGACTCCGATAAGGAGATTACAGCAAACTTCGAATATGATGGAGACCTTGTAGGAGAATGGCGATGGTTATATGAAGGCGAACATAGGCCTGATACAGCAGATAATGCCTTAGCAGCAGCTAATCCACAAGTATGGTACGGTTCGGTTATTTTAGATCTTTCCGACGATGTTGGTGGATATATAACTGAAGTTGCATACTTCGATTACGATGCTGCAGCTAATTACGTACAAGCACACGTTGCTGAAGATGATGGTGGAGCTCCGGGAGAATGGATTTCCTCGTCTGATGAATACACACCTGTCGGTGGTGAAACGTGGGCTGAATTAGAACTAGATGAACCCGTAGAAATAGAGGAACCAGGTAACTATTGGATAGTTCTCGAGATCGACGACCCAGCAGGAGATAACGAGTTCACATTCGGAACAATTGACCCAGATGTAAACGATGGAGGCTGGATCAACTTTGGAGATCCACATAATCCAGGTGATTGGGATACATTACCCGACCTGTTGGTTTACTCTGCATGGGGCCTAGAAGCTCATGTAGAAGTTCCAGGAAGTCCGGATCAATCCGAAGATGAATTAACTGAAGAACAATTGATGGGCAGTGAAATCAATGTTGCAGTAGTAGATGAGGAAAATTGGCAGGAAAATGAAATTGAATACAAATTAGAAGAATACCTAGATGACGAATACAATGTTGATACATTAGAGGCTGACGAACTGCTTGATGAGATGGAAAACTATGACAGCTTTGTAATACAGAGATTTGGGTCCGATTCATTAGCAGAGGACTTCCTTGAAGAGAAAGACGATGGTCAGGGAGTAGTATACTTGGATACAAACCAAGGAGGTACAGCTGAAGCATATTCCGACGGAGTTTACAGACTTAACAATGTGAGAAACGATCCTGGCTTCAGAGATGAAGAGAGTTTAGGTACGAATCCACCACAATACCTAGAAATACTTGAGGATCATCCGATATTCGAGGATGTTGGTGAAGCAGGAGACAATGTCTTGATGTTCGACGGTACTACAAATTGGGGTTCTATATTCGATGATTATTCCGGTGAAATCCTTGCAGAAAAGGATTACGGCGACGGATTCGAAGGACCAGCTGTCGGTGTCAACGATGATCTGAACGAAGTACTGCTTCCAGCAAAAGGTATTGGTTTCTTCGGAGAAGCAGATGATACAGGATGGACAGGTGAAGCCAACCAGATGTTCGCTAATGCTGTCATACATGTTAGTGACCCTGTATTAGATGACATGGGTTGGGACTTCCATCTAAGCTCTTTAGAACCAATCGCAGATGCAGGTGAAGACATAGATGCATGGAGAGACGTAACAGTCACTTTAGATGCTAGTGCATCAAGTCACGAACTCGATGAAGGTATAATAGAGCACTACAATTGGACGATAGAAGATCCTATGGACGAAGTTACAGAACTATACGGTATGGAAGTAGATTACACACCAGAATACATCGGATCTTACGAGGTCACTTTGGAAACAGTCGATCAATGGGGCACAGAGTCATGGGATTCAATAGAACTCTATGCTAACCCACACATAACCAAATTTGAAGCACAGGTCGGTATGAACACTGCTTCGATTGAATTTGGCTATGGCTTGACAGATGTAGACGGAGATGCGATAACAGAAGATGACCTTACATTCGAATATGGTGATACTGACTTGGAGATCGTAGACATAAGCCATGAAGCATATCACAACTTGATAGCAGTAGAGTTCGATAAGACCGTAACAGAAGACGACTTAGGAGAAATCGAAGTCAAACCTGTAGACGGTGAAGTGAGAGACGAAGAAGGAACTCTCAAAACAGGAATACTTTCAAGTGAAATTGCAGATACTGGTGATGCGATAACTCTCACAGAAGGATGGAATATGATATCCCTACCAAGAAACCCACATGAAGACTGGTGTTTAACCGAAAATGCTTCCTTTGAAGACTTGATAAACATGCATGCTTGGGACATAGAAAGTCAGCAATGGGCCGATCCAGTGGATCTTATCGATGCAGGAGAATTCGATACGTTCACAGCTATGTTGGTCGATGTAGAAAGACCAACAGAGATCGAGTTATGGCTGGAAGAACAAGACCCGACAAGTGTACCTCCGACTACAACACTACAGGAAGGTTGGAACTTGGTTGGAACAAATATGGACACAACGGTTGAAACAGATGTAACTATCGAAAGCTTCCTAGCAAGTGTAGATGGATCATGGAGTACCATCAATAGTCCGGGTTACAACCTGGGTACTTGGACATATACTCACGTTGACCCAGAGATATCCGATGTAACAGTCAATGCATACCAGGGATACTGGGTATACATGAATGAAGACGCAACATTAGCTGGAAGAACAATATAACCAAAAAACCCTTCTTTTATATTTTTATTTAAATAAACAAGGTAGATAACATGAATGTGCAAATAAAAAGAATAGGCGTTTTGATGATTACATTAGTCTTGGTGTTTTCTTTAGCTAATCTTTCTGTGTTAGCAGAAAATACTGATGATATTCCTCCTATACCTGATTCATTTCACGGTGAATTAACTATCAATGGATTTAATGCATCTGAAGGGACTGAACTCCAAGCTAGAATTAATGGGATCGCTAGAGGTAATATAACCACAGAACAACCTGGATATTATGGGAATCCAGATGAACTAAACCATTTAGACGTTACAGGAACTAATGATGAAATCGGAGAACCTATAGATTTTTACCGAAAAGAAGATGATAATTGGATTTTGGTCTCAGAGACTGACCCTGAAAATGTGGAATTTGAAGGTGGACAGACTGAACAGGTAAATCTTAATTTTGCTACTGGTATGCCTGTCACGGTAAGTCCACCAGAAGACCAGGTAGAGACTGAAATCGGAACTTATACCTATGATTATGAAGTGACTAATGATGGTGAATATAACGACACTTATGATTTAACAGCCTCAAGCTCTGATTATGAAGGGTTTTCAGTCGAGGTAGATGAAGAAGTTAACGTGAATGCTGGTTCAACAGAATTCGTTGAAGTTGAGGTAACAATTCAAGATGAGGCTGAATATGGGGATAATAGTGAAATTGATCTTTCTGCTGAAAGTCAAAACGATCCATATCCCTCAGATATTGATTCAATGATGGTAACATTGGAAGAACCCCCCTATTATTTTGATGTAACTATAGATGAAGATAGCTCAGATACCGAAGTGGTAGAAGGAGAAGAACTGGACATCATCGCTTCGATAAATAATCTAGGAGATGAACAGGCAACCCAAGAAATAGAACTTTACGAAGGAGATAACCTTTTAGATTCCGAAGAAGTAACATTGGACGGTGAAAACGAAGAGACAGTTACATTGACTTGGTTAACTGGAGCGGATGATGTAGGAGATCAC
>SL_8KL_010_SEDDRAFT_10003149_pt1 | contig 13679 bp, 15 predicted proteins | sample SodLakKL_010_SED_4_FD_11160 | JGI IMG/M metagenome (IMG submission 11160) | reverse complement strand
CAAAAAAAAGAAGACGATTTAGCAGTAAGAAAAAAATTGCTAAGTGAACTAGACAAAAGCAAAAACAACCTCAAAAACTCACTAGAATATGTACATGAAAGAGAAAACAGAAAGGCATCAAAGGTAATCCGTAAGGTTCTAGATGAGATTGATATGTTCTCCAACGAAGTAGATCTTTCGGAGATGGGACATCATTACCCCTTCTTTGATCCTAAAAAAAGTATAAAAAAGAAAGATATCGAGAATATAATTGAATTTGATAAAGAAATCCTAGAGGCTTGTAAAGATGTTACGGAGGCAACGCAAGAAATACAGAAGAAGTTAATAGATGGTAAAAATATAGATTTTGATAAGGAGTTTAACAACATACGCCAATACATAACTAATGTTAGAAATAATTATAAGGATCGATTGGATTATATAAAAGATATAGAACCTGAGGATGTAGAAGGCGATAATCATGTCAATTAAAATAATAATAAAAGACACTGGAAATGAAGACATAGAAAACATAGAATCAGCAATCAACACCTATTTAGAGCACCATAACGGAGAAATACAAAATATATCGGTAGATGAAGGTAAAGTTTACTTTTTTATTAAAGAATAACTCTATATCGATTGAAAATAATAGCCATCACCTCATAGTTTGTTCCCACAATCAATACAAACATTCCATTCATCTTCAACTTCTCGACCACATTCCGGACATCTATTTGAAGGACTAGAATCGGGAACCCCTGGTGTTTCGTAGCCTGTTTCTGTACTCGGTGGACTGGTTACGCCCTCAAATCTTGGATCTGTGTTTCTATTCTCTGACATATTTGGCGACGATTCCTGTGTCTCATACCTGGTCTCTCTATTTCCAACCTCCGAAGAAGCCTCATATGTTGACTCTGTAGTTCTCTCCATATACCCCTGTCGTTGAGGAGTTGGACTTGAAGATGTAGAAGATATTAAACCTTTACCCGATACCAACAAATTCCTATACAATAACCATATGAAGATAGGTATCCCAATTATAATATAGATACTCCACCAACCGAACAATAAACTCATTAAGAACGGAGCAAAAAAAACCAAGCCAATGACTATCCTCTCGTCCACATTTAACCCTTTAGCGTCTTTGTAAATCATCACTAGCATGAATATCCAAATAATCAATAATGAAAGACAAAAAATAGGCTCATTTTCCAATGCATTTATCCATCTCTCGATCATCATTCTCCCTCAATCTGCTTTTTTGTTTCACGATATAAGCTTTCAAATTCGTCCATTCTATCATCAATTAAAAGATCCTCGAGATCGCTTACTTCGAAACCAAATTCCTTCCATTCGTCTATCTTTTCTTTATAGCGCTTTTTATCCTCATCCTCAAAAGTAATTTCCTCCTGCTCTTGAGATTCCACATCGCCTTCTTCTAGTTCCTTTTTTGGCTCCGAAAGACCTTCTTCTTCAGGTTCTATTATTTCCTCTCCACATAAGGGACAAAAAGGGCTAAATTGCTGAAACTCAGAGGAGGATAAAATTCCATCGCAATTTGGACAAATTATCTCTTTTTCAGCCACTTTCTCTTCTATAAAGTCAGTTTCTTCTTTAGTTTCCTCTTCTTCTTTTAGGTGGGACAGGTTTTCACCGCATTGAGGGCAAAATTTTCCAATTTCATTTAGATTTAATTCATTACCACAACTTGGACAAAATATCTCTTTTTCTATTTGATCAAATCTAGATTCTATATTAGTCTCTTCAATATTCTTCCCACAAGATGGGCAAAATTTAGATTCTACGGGAACCTCACTACCGCAATTAGGACAATTTCTAGGAATACTCTCTTCTGAAGTTTTCGAATAATCAATTGTTTCTTGTTTCTCAAAATATTTTGTATTTTCTTGAGTAGGTGGTGGAGGAGTTTCATTTGAAGTCCCCTCATTAGATTCTATCCTGCTGCCACAACGAGGACAATTAGAAATTTTCTCAGACACAATTTTTCCACAGAAGGAACAGGTATTATTAGATCTCTCGCTCTTTTCTTTTGATTTTTGCGCCCCTTCAATATTATCTCCACAGGTGGGGCAAAATTGGGATTCTGAAGGCACGTTACTACCACAGGTAGGACAACTTCTAGAGGGATTTTTTTCATTACTTTTTTTAGTATGGCTCTGCTGCGGATATATAGGTTCTTCATACATTTTTAATCACTCTTTTCAGATCTTACAGCATATCACCACATCCAGGGCAAACTTTCCAATCTGATTCAACTTCTTCTCCACAATTTGGACATCGTTGATTCGAATCTTCTTCAAAAGAACAACCACAGTAGGGACATGCTTCCCAATCAGGTTCTATATCTTTACCACAATCGGGACATTCATTTTCAGAGCTAGCTTTCAAAGAATATCCACACCGGGGACATGCCTCCCATTCCAATTCTATTTGATTTCCACAATCAGGACATTTATTTTCTACTTTTTTTCCCTCTGTTTCTGATTTTTCCCCTTTCTCGACATTAACTACATTTACTCCAGACGATTGACCTGGAGCAGATCCCACGTAATCTGGATTTTCCTGTTTAGCCGATTCCATCATGTTAGAAGCCTCGGTTGTCATGTCTTTTTGATGCTTTCTTTCCCTATCTTCTGCTTCTTTATACGTCTCTAAGTCATGCTTTTTTCCTTCTGCTTCTGCATACTTTTCTGCAGCCCCTCCTCCTACTGTCCCCAGTTGTCTCTTAGTGCTTTCTTCTTGCATCTTTTCATATTGTTCTCTCTTTCTGTCCAACATATTTTGTAAAGCATCAATCTTTTCTGGCGGAGCATCTGCTATTTTCATTTCCAATTCATGAATGTCTTCTTGTAATTGCTTTAATCTTTCATCAGTTGTCTCCACACCCATTTTCACCCTTTCTTTTTCTTTCTCTACATCCATTTCCTTCATTTCTTTCTCATGTTCTTTTTCGAGTTCTTCCTCAGCCAAAGTTGTCCTTTCAAATTCATCGACCTCTATATCCTTCATCCCTTCAGTAGCATCTAAAGCAGTATCGATTTTATCTTCTGCTGCAGAATGAGAGACTTCATGGCTTGCTTTCTTTTGTTCCAATTCTTGTTGAAATTCCTCGTCTTCAAGTTCCAATTCAGTGCGCTTTTTTTCCTTAGCTACCTCTCCCTTATTTTTTACCTCTTCTAACTCTAAATCATGTTTTTTTTCCTGTTTCTCTTTTGACAATTGGTATTCTCTTCTCAATTCCTCGAGTTCAGCCTGTTTATCTACATCCTCTTTTTCGGATATAATCTCCTTTTTCTTCCTATATTCCTGTAGTTTATCATAGTTAGATTTTTCCCAGTTAGTAAATACCTTGACAGGTTGAATCCCCCACTTAGTAAATGTTTTTCTCATCCAAACAAAGGCATCCTCTTCAAGATCTCTCACAATTTCTCGATTCCCGCGAAATTCTTCAGCGTTATGATCTGATATCATATTAGAAAAAGTTCCTCTTAATTCAGGTTCGATCTCCACTCGTAAGTCCTCTAATGTTAATACATTTTTACCTTTCATTATGTTAATCAAATTTTGAGCACTTTCAGAATTGATTTTAAATCTCACCGTACAGACACCCTCAATTTCTACATGATCCTTTGCGGTTTCTTTTATCGGAAAGTCGATAGTTTGATCGGTGGTATCTACGAAAATCAAATATTCATCTTCACCTTTTCCCATTGCTCTTTCAAGCCAACCTTTTATTCCTCCACCGAATTTCTTTAATTTCGTTTGATTTAATATATCTTCAATTTTACCATCTTTTATCAAAACTGCTACTTCTCCAGGATTCACTACAACATCTTTTTGAACAACACCTCTTATAGCTCCTTTAGGAACCCTTAGAGCTATCACTTCATTTATATCATCTACTTCTACATCTAATTCGCCCACTAATTTTCTCCAATTTTTTGCCATATTTCGACCTCCTACTAATTTTTAATCTTTTTCTTCAAAATCTGCTTCTAAGGAAGAGCCGCACTGAGGACATATTTTCCATTCATATTCAATTTCTCTACCACACTCCAGACACTTATTTTCTGCTTTTTTTTTCTCTTCTTCTTTCTCCTTATCTATTTTCTCTTGTTTAAATTGAGCATCTAAACTTTTTTCAAAGCGTTTTGTGTTTTCTTTAATACTCGTTATCCTCGTATCTTTTTTCCTTTCCTCTCGACCATATTGGCGGGCGGCTTCCCCGTCTGAGAAAACTTTTGTTTCTTCAGACTCAACCACGGTTTGGTCTTCTATCACTGTTTTCTCTATAGATTGCTCGATATTAGGGGCCATATCTTCGAGAGTTACATACTCATCATATTCGTCAGCCTCAAATAGCTCTTGATATTTTTCTTCATCCTTCCTCTTTTCCATTGATTGCTTTAATATTTTCTTAGGATGAATGAATCTCTCAGCCTCATTAACTTTCCGCCAAGCGTTAGTAAGTATGACACCCTTTTTTCTCCTTATCTTGTCTTTGGTCGTCAATCTTTTAAATTTTTCACATTCACCATCATGAAAATGGCTACATTTCAATTTTCTTTGAGATTTTTCGCAATCCCAACAGGTAGAATTTACTACTCGGACAGGTTTCTCAATATTGAGATCAAGGTCTTTCTTTTTATTTTTAAGCCAAACAAAAGGAGTTATCACAGATACATTTTCTTTTAAATGAATACCAAATGAACTTTCATCTAATCCGTCTTCTTCCTCTTCCTCCATATAATTTCCAGCTACTATCAAATTTGTTACAGTATTACTCAATGAAATTTTACCTCTTTTAGAATATATATTTCCCTCAACTATCGTCATCGCATTGATATCGAGTGTCTCTTCTGCAACAACATTGCCCTTTACAATAGTTGGTGAGTTAATCTCAATATTTTTTCCGCCTAAATCGCCAATCAACGTAATTGATCCTTCTCCATAGTCGTCCATTTTTTTAGTAGGTTCTTGGATAACTATATCCTTTAATGAATTGACGCTACCATACACTAAACCAGGACCCATATTTCCAGTACCTGTAGCTAGCTCTACTTCGTCCCTACCATATATTGATCCATTGATTCTACATCCATACCCAATATTAACTGTCTTACCATATATCCCGACCTTATTAGAAGGATTGTAAACTACACCTTTTTCTAACGTAACATCGAAGTCAACTTCTTTACTTGGTTCCTTCGTAGGAATCAAAGGTTGTGTACATGTCTGGTCCGGAGCAACTTTTACAAATGTTTCTTCATCCGTTTCGATCTTATCTTGGGTTACTTGGCTTTTAACTGTAGATTCATCTGGCATTAAAACATCCCTCCCTTTTCACCTACGAACTGCTTGAGTTTATTAACGAATAAACTCCCCCCTTCATCTCCTAGATTGCTATCTATGAAATTAATTTTATGTTTCAACTCATCCAACTTTGAAAAAATATTACCTAATTTTTCAGGTTTCAATATAGATTCTTTCTTAGCCCTTTCCCTTTCCTCTTGGGATAAGTTAATTATTTTTTCTTCGATCTTTTCTAGCATCGGCTGAAAATGTTCGATATATGGTTGACTCTCAGTAGGTCTAGCAGACTTATGTTCTATTGAAGAGGGAGTATAGATATAGGTGTTTTCATTTCCTCTCCCATCCTTAGTTCCACATACCCATACAGGGACATGTAATTTTATTGGTTCTTGATTCTGAAAACCGCTCTTTAGACCATCTATTAATTCTTTTAGATCTTCTCTTCTTTCTAAGAATTCATCAAAATTATTTTCTATCGTTTTCCTTTTACTCTTCAATCTTTTATTTCTAACTCGATAATTGAAATTATATACATCTCCCAATTTTTCTAAATCGTCAAACATCGAATCTCTTAAATCTGCAACCTGTTCGTATTCTCCTCTGATGAGGTCTAAAGTTTCAGTATTAGCTTGTACTCTATCTACAAATCGCTCTATCAACTCATTCATGTTCTCATCGTATTTGTTCTGAATAATTTCTTCCTGTTCTTCTGTTTTTTCTCTAGTATCGTCTTTTAATTTTTCTAAATGAGGTTTTATATTCTCTAATCCGTCAACTTTTCCTTCTAATTTAGATCTCTCAATTTTATTTACCCTTTGGTTGAGATTCTGGACCTCAGTTGTAAGACTATCAATTTTATTTTCCACACCTCTCATCCCTTCTTTAACACCTTGCCTAATATCAGCTTTAGTGATTTGAGGAGGTTGTCCACCTCCCTGACTTCCTCGTCCATTAGCCATTTTATTTAACCCCCAATTTATCTAGGGCATCTCTTACACCTGGTATTTTTTCGGTTGATTCATCTTTAGAAATATGATCCACATTACCACCCCAACCCAATTTTTTCATAGCTGTTCTTGCTGACCTAATATCTCCATTGATCTGTGAGATTAAGCTCTCTAGTTCTATCTCTGCCTGTTCATAAGTTGCGACCTGTAACATCTGTGAGCGATATTGATTAAGATGTTCCATTGCTTTTTCCTTTGCCTTCCCGCACTGTTCTTTAATAGGTTCTTTCATTTCGTCCCAAGTCTTCTCTGCGGTGGGAGCTAAGACATCTCCAAATGCAGGTAAGCTAATTGGTTCTACCTCTCCGTGTTTATCACAATACCATTTACCTTCTTCTTTGCTGCACACAGGTAAATCGAAAATATACTTCATAGGTATGTCATCTAATTTAACCTCAATATTATTTCTTATATATTTTTCAGCCTTGTTTCGTGGACTTCCTTCAGGACTCTTATATTTTACAGTTTCAGAGCTACATTCAGGACACCTAATTGTTTCCCTATCTATAGCCTCTACAACTGTGTTACATTCTCCACATCTAACATTATCATCCATATTGTTAATAGGAGTTTCAAATTCGTTCAAGATATATTTTTCTAAATTAAAGTAATCTTCAGCAGGTTGTCCTCTAGTTGGACCGCTATCGTCGTTTTCTTTTGAGGATAAACACTTTGGACAGACCTGAGTATTTACTAATCCAGTATTCAATGAATTTAATTTAGTATAGCTTGAATCGGCGATTTCAATGTTATTTTCTAAATTCATTTCTATATCTTTTAGGATATCTGAAATAGAGTTCTTCCATTCTCTAGTTTTATCAATGATGTCCGATGAACTTGCCCGTGCTTCCATCCCTTTTAACTCATTGACTTTTTCTATTGCTTCTTTAGAATCCGTAAAGATGTCAAAGCAGGGAATATCAGAATCGTAATCAAATTGTTGGATATTTGTATGGTAATTAACCTCGGAATTCTCTTTATAATCATATAAGTATTTTAAATCCTTAGTGAAATTACTTTCGGGTTTATGCACGTCTAATTGAAAGCTGTTCTTCTCCCACGCTTCAGGACTTGATGAATCCACTATTTTATTAAGGGCGGTTAACAAATTCTTCTCTATTAATTTGTCTTTCATAATCTCTTCATCGTGTTCTTCAACTGTTTCGGGATCTAGCATCTCCTTCTGATCGATTAATTCATAATAGCCCTCTAGTGCTCCTTCAAATTCCTCTAGAGAGGAAATCAAAGAATCCATGTCGTAATTCTCAAGATCTACTTGGACTGATTCACCCATTCCTCTACTATCTATTACTAAACTTTTTTCACTAGAGTAAGGAACGATATAGACAGGAATGTGCATTTTTGACAGAAATGATATATTCTGTGCAGGCATTAAATTCATTCTTGTTGTTTGTTTTTTATTTTTTATATTATAAAAATAAGCGGAAACAGCAGCCAATAATAAAGTTCCTATAAGGATATATAGTTCATAAATCACACCAACTACAAGTAGTAAAATCGCTATACCCAAAGCTGCATAAAACTTATTTTTAGCACTTCTGATTTCTTCACCGAGTCTTTTATATTCTGGAAAATAAGAACCTGCTGAATCATTGAAAGCTTTCGCAAGGATCTCAGCTTTTTCCCTATCCGATTCGACAGGCCTTCCTCTATCGTGAAGGAAAGGAACAGTAAACTCTTCCATGCCTTTCATCCCTCAAATTATTAACCGTAATTGACACATTATATTTAAAATTTATTGAAAGTCGAGAATAATGTATAAGTTGAAAAATTTGTTAATTTTCTTAAAATTATCTAAATATCAAGTTTTTTAAAAGAAACGGAATTCTCAATATAACTTGTCGAATAAGAATTAGCTTCAAACAATAATAAGAATAGAACATTCCGTTAAATAATACATTATAGAGAAAGGGTTATTTTATTCCTAAGATATTTAAAAATATCTCTGTAGGTATTTTTGGCAGTATCAAGTTAGGAGATTTCAATTGATTCTAATTTCAATATTTGCTCTCTGTTACTTCTTTCCCACAATATGTACAGAAATTACTGTCCCGAGAAATTATCTTTTTACAAGAGGAACACTCTATTTCCCCTTGAATACTCTCTTTTTTTTCAGTGGTTCTTCCATAATCATTGGTGTTTCTTCTAACATTTTCTTCATTTCTTCTCATGTAAAAAAACCTGCTCCAAATATAATAAAATGAAATTACTACTATTACCCCTATAATGGTCATGAAAAAGTATCCTATTATCAATCCAATAGACCACATCCAATAATACCTTTTTCCAATGTAATATTTTTGTCGATCCCAATACAGAAAAAGCAACGAACCAATTAATATTGAAATATTAATTATAACAATCATTCTCAAGAAAATAATTATATTAATTCATATAAGTATTTTCCTTACACCCGTTAAATCTATAGAAAAAACTATCTGACCGATATTTCTCAAGGCTCAGGGAGCTATATTTTATTTCATATCTGTTTTAAAATCAGTCTCCCTCACTTCTTTACCACAGTAGGTACAAAAGTTACTATTAATAGAGATCCTCTTTCCACATGATGAGCACTCTATTTTACTTTCTATGCTTCCATTAGTCCTGCTATTATTTTTTTGATGATCTGTTATAGTTTTAGGGAATGAGAATGATGAAGATTGTCTAGTCTCTTCTTCTATTTCGTTGCTTCTTTTTTGACCAGTGAAGGAAGATTCCTTAGACAAATCTCTATGTTGGTTCTTACTATCAATTTTAACTCCAATAAACGCTCCGATTGCCGCTCCAATAATAAAACCAAGAAATATCACGACGTTTTCCCGGAAACCCTCGAGGCTTTCTCCTATTAACTCTTCCGAAACTATCACTCCTGTGCCCCATACGATAAACGATATAACGAAGGCTCCTAGGCTCGCTCCAATACTAGCATTAAAACTCTTACTTCCGAAACCCGCTCCTAAACCAGTACCAATTAAAAATCCAAAAAATGCTCCATTATATCCACCTGCAACAACCCCTAGCGTTCCCCCTACGCATCCTCCCACGACAGCTCCCCCGATGGCTCTAAGGGAGGAAGTAGCATTATTTCTACTCATCTTCTTGTTACCTCTATAATCAATTGTTCTTCGAGTTCTTCTAGCGTATCACAGGCTTCAGTAGCTATCTCACGCTGAGATTGATATTTATACTGGTATATACCGCCTTTTCCATAGCTCTTGTATTTCTCTGGAATATTATCTAAAATCTTTGAAACGTCATATACAAGATGTCCGTTTTCATTGACCACCTGTATCTCCTGCTCAACCCCATGTCTCAAGATTATCCCTCAACAGGGGTTAGATAATGAAGAGAAATTAATAAAATTATTGGATGTCTTGATTAGATATACCAAAGAACTATTTACTTTCATCTATCTTATCTTTCTGAGATGGAAATACCTATATCACCCCTTACATTGGCTCAATTTCAACTATACGGACTGATCTTTCTTCTAGGTAGTTTTTCCGTCGCTACTTTAAGTGACCTAAAGAGAATGTCCGCTCAGAAAGAATTCATGGAAATATGGATCCTTTTCTTCCTTTCTTTTCTAAGTTATGACATCTATATAGGCTATACTCATGGTACAGATTGGACTTTATACGCAAAGTGGGGACTTATTGGACTCTTCACCATAGGGATTTTTACAGGCCTATTGTTTAACATAGCCTTAGCAGACAGATTTGCATGCTTGGCTGTTTTGGCTTTACTAACCCCTCCATTTGTATTGATCTTCATATTTGCTCTAAAAATATTTCAGATATTGCTAAGACCTTTCCTTAAAGTTGGCTTTGGCAAAAAGAGAAGTTATCCGTTCTTGCCTGTCGTTACTTCTGCTGTTTTATCCACCTTGCTAATAGGTTTTTATATTCTTGATTGGTTAGGGCTTTAAATTTATAATCGCAGTTTTTACTTTCTAATGAGATCCGACTGAAACCCTTTCTCCTATATTTTCTATTTTTGTCAATTTTGTATGATTTACAAAACTATAGGAGTTTACCCCAATTTCAGCCTTTTGCTGTTTTTTCTTTTATATATAAAGAAGTATTCTTGGAAAGAATTGATGGTCTCTTACCTTAAAAAGCACAAGTGTCAAATAATCATAGAATATAAATATAATGAGATAATTACAATTTTAGAAGGGTAAAGTATGGAGGCTCAAACTCGCAAAAGTTTGATCTTCGGCATTGGGATGTTTGGAGTCTTAATCGCTTCTTTGCTTTTGCTCGTGATTTTCGGAGCAGGTTATTATTTTTTAGGGGGACATGTTCGGTATTCCCTTGGCATTTTAGAAATTTTACCTCTTCTCTCTCTGATCGTAGGGGTTTTCCAAGGAAGGATGTTACTGACCAAAAAACAAGGAGCTAAAATAGGCGGAGCTACCGGATTCACCGGGTTTTTTATCATATTTATTATTACATTGGTATTTATTGGTGACTTTGGAGGAGAACTCTTTTTTGGATTAGCTTTTACTAACTCAGTAGCCGGTGCAGGAGGGGGATATCTAGGTCAGTACTCATCTCAATTACATAGTCCGATGGAAAGTAGAGAAGCTTCTCCAAATCTGCAAACTGAGCAATCTAGACCTCAGCGGGAACCAATCGATCAGAGTACTTCGCTTCAAGATCAGGGACAGAAAGAAAGTTCAACTCAAGACTTACCCCAACCACAATCGAATCAATTCCAAACTTCCCGAGAACCATATGACCATAGATATTCTTCTCAAAACTCACAAAACAAAGAGGCGATAGATCAACAACAAGGATTACCAGAGAGAGAGTCAGAAGGGGCTTTTTCTTCAAAAAAATGTCCTGATTGTGATGAAGAAGTTAAAGAGAATTGGAATGTCTGTATTCATTGTGGAGCTAATCTCTAATCTAAAGGGTAAATAGTAATTTTTTTAAACTTATTTTTTTCACTGTCTTTTATACCCTCAATCATATATGGTTTTCCATTTATTATACTAGCTCATAAGAGAGGTAGGACATACACAAAAACCCCTATCCATATAGATTTTGAAAAAAATACATGAAGTGAGGATGCCCCGAGATTTATCTCGAGAGCCCTCATTAAAGACAAAGGGAAAATAAGTGTACTTTTTATATCCAATTCGGATACTTCTTCTTCTCCTCTTCTTCAGCCTTTTTACTTGGTAATGACCTTCTAACAGAATGAGCTCTCAATAATCATCATTAACCTCTACTTGGCCTTCGAGCTTCCTTTTCAACCTCATTATCTCCATCTGCTGCTCTAGGATTATCAAGAAGAAAAAGGTTTCTATGGGCTGGTAATAATCCCGTTTCTTCCCAATATTTCCATGTGCTTTAGTATAGTCCGCTAATTTATTGAAGACTTCTCTTTCCTCTCATATCAACGCCCTGCGGTAGGGGGTCGACCTCATTAATCTTCACGGATTCGACTCTAACCCCCCAGTCTTCTGTAACTTCGTCCAATACTTCTCTCATATGGGTGTTTACTTTCTCTCTATTGTGAAGTAGTTCATCTAGCTCCGTGTCACCTATCACAGATTTGAGCGAGGTCTGAGCTAGACTGATAGTTGCGGCTTTATGGTCGGTGACTTCGAAAAAAACCTTTTCTATATTTACCACCTTTATGTAGATGATCGCATTTACATTAGTGCGAGAGTTGTCCTTCGTGATGGCTTCCTGCCTAGGGACATTAAGCACCTGTGTTCTTAGATCGATAGTTATGACGTCGGATATGAACGGCGTTACAATATTGACACCCGGCTCCAGAGTCCTTCTAAAGTTTCCAAGTACAATCCATATACCCTTTTCGTAGGGTTGGATTATGTAGAATGCAGTCCTTCCCGCGACCACTGCAAAGATGATTATTATTATCACTAGACCTATTATCCACGCTGTCGTACCATCAATCTGCAGGGCTAACATATCTAACATTTTTTCACCTTCATTTGAAACTTATTCTATCTTTTCTACAACTACATGCACACCTTTTGCTTCGGTGATCTTAAACGAACTAAATTATTTTTCTAGGAGATTTTATTTGCTAAGCCACTTGATAAACGCGAAGAGGAGATTTTCTTAGATAACTTTACTCGATTTAGTCCACAAGCCAAAAATGGCATCACCAATAACGATAACATGGTTGTTCCGCCTAGAATTTCTACGCCTCCTAGGGTTTCTAATATACCCATAATCCCAAACATCACTATTATCACCAGAAATATCTGTCTACCCATTCTCCCAGACACCCAGTAACCCTCTGGATTTCCTGCTACAAACAATATCATCAAAATCACTAGTATGGTAAGGTTTAATTCTATTACCTCCAACATCTCTAATTACCCAAATAGTATTTTATTTTCTATTAAATCTTATAATTTTAATCATTTTCCAGTACATTCAAACACATATTGTATAAAAACTATAAATGTTTTTTCAATATAGATTTGAATAATACTAGATATATTTACTTATTCTAACTCTCATCCGAATATAGGATTAGCAAGTATGTAGAATATGGTGCCTCATAGTTTTTGCTAATCTCTACGAAGACATATATTCCATAAAGTTTATCAATCATATCTTAGGAAACTAAATTATCAAGGGAAAGGAGGAAGTACTACGAATTAGAAGAACAAAGGTGGAACTCCTTTCCCTACCCAGAATTATGAATCACTCTAAGGAATATTATTAATCTTTATAGAGATGATATGATTCATGAGTGTGAGGTAAAAAACACTCTTTCTTAACACCGCGATCCTCTTCCATAACAAATTCCTCCTGCGGAGTACTCAACCCTAATTTGAATTTTAGGGTGTTAAGAACCCCTTTCTTCCGTATATACCGAATCTTCCTGTAGGCCTTTGCAGGCAGCTGGTCCCAAAACCTGAACTTCGGTTTGCTAATCATCTCTTTTTCCTTAAACACTTCTAATAGCCTCTGTCGAAGGACTCGTTGTAGATCTTTACTAGAAAGTAATTCATCAAGAAAAATAAAATTTTGCGAAGGAAAACTAACCCCAATTTGCATACAAATTTAGGGTTCAAATTCTGCTAGATCTCTCCTAATTAAAACGGTTTCTCATAATCCTTGTGGATGACCTCTTCACGCAATCTGTTCAATTTCTCTTCCAAGTCGGCTTTCTTGTGTTTAATCCCACCTTTTGCATTTCGTTTCTTTGACATAATAAAAAGATTTGTACTTTATACACTAGTAAAAAAAGCGCGGGGAACGGGATTTGAACCCGCGTGTCCCGATGGGACAAAGGATTAGCAATCCTTCGCCGTTGACCCCTTGGCTATCCCCGCATGTA
>SL_8KL_010_SEDDRAFT_10003148_pt1 | contig 13686 bp, 11 predicted proteins | sample SodLakKL_010_SED_4_FD_11160 | JGI IMG/M metagenome (IMG submission 11160) | reverse complement strand
GTTACAACAAATTTTTTCCTGAATATGCTCTTTAGCTTCATTTCTCTCATTAAACGGGCTACTCGACGACGGGAAACAATTATTCCACCATTGTGAAGCGCAATTGTAATCCTCGGACTTCCATATGTTTTTTTGCTTTCCCGGTATATGTTGCGGATTCTCATAGATAGACCACGATTGTATAGTTCACGGCTACTGGGCTTTCTTTTCAACCAACTATAATATGAGCTCCTATGGACATTAAATGCCTTACACATCTTCTCAATGGGAAATATGGAGCTATAATCTTTCATGAACTTGAATATTTGCCATCGCTCTTGGAGAAAATGCTTACTGCCTTTTTTAAAATGTCGCGCTCCAATTGTGTCTCACGTAACTGTTTTTTAAGCCTGGTAATCTCCTTTTCTTCTTCAGTTTGTCTTGGATTGCCATGTCCGGGAAAACTAGTTCCGGGAGACTCATTGAATTCTCTGCGCCATCTATATAAAAGCTCAGGCCTGATCTCTAATTCCGCAGCTAAGACGCTAAGATCATTTCGATGTTTACTGAGCTCTACAGCCATCTGCTTGAACTCTTTGTCATATTTTCTTCTTTTTTTCATAGGACGTTAAGTTAATATTTTTTGCTTAACTTACTGTCCACTTTAAGGGAGCAATATCATTAAGGGAGCAATATCAGGCTTATTACGTAAATACTGTGAGCAAATTACAGGCTTTTCAAATAACGAAGAAATCAAAATAAAATATGCTCGATTAAAAGTGTTCGAGTTATAAAGCAACACTAATGACTGATTGATAATAAAATATTTATTTTTTCATTATGTAAAGGATTACAGAAAACACAATGCCTAAAAACCCTATAATTAAAAATATTAGGGATGCACCTGTGTCATACATTACCTTACTAAATGCTCCAAAAATCACCAATATGCAAGATACAATAAGAATCAGAAGTTTTTTCATAACAATTTCATGTTTTTAAAGATTTAAAATCATATTTTTAATCAGCAGGCTCTATACCGATTTGTTGAAGAAGACATGCCAGAGCAGCACCTATAGCACATAATGGCCCTGTTACTCTGCACACAAGTGTGCCGGCAGGGTCATCTTCCCAGTCATTATATAATAGTTCCATTGCTTCTTCCATACATTTGCTCCACGTAGCATCTTCATCACCTGATTTTAATTGCATATTGCCAGGATTAAATTCATATTCCAAATCACTATTTAATGAATTTATTTTCACAAATGGCAAGATAGTTTTATCGGTAAATTTTCTTGATTCACAAAAATCAACCCTTGCCTTAAAGCTCTCAATCTCAGCCATATTTCTGTTATTAACCAAATATGCAAAGATGTTTTCATGAATATCGGATATAAGTACAGCATTTACACCATTTGTATATTCATAAATGCAAATCTCAGCAACACTCTCAATTTCTACATCTTTGAGTGCAAATGAATTTAGAGCATCTAAAAATAATGGATGATTTTTCGAAATAATTCGAACAACTTCAACTCCATCCGGCAAACCTGAATAAAAACTATTCAGAACATAATGATCATCTGACTTAATTTTATTGTCATTTTGACAAGAAAATGTTGACAATGACGAAATTATAATCGTCATTAAGATTAGCTTACCAATACTTTTTTCCATAAATGATTAATTTTTAGTCATTAGTGTTGCTTGGGTTTTTAATTTAGGTATTAAACACATAATCTTACATTCAACATTTACAAGGGGAAACAAAATACGTGAGTGGGAGATTTATGCAGATTTTGCTAATTAACTGATAGAAATTGCGAGACCCATATATGCCAACGACAAATGAGTTTTCTGAAGGTCTTAGAAATGCAGCTTAAGTTCCGGATTCTTCGACAATTGATTTGTTTTTGAATTCATTTCACTGGGCACAATCCGACAAAAAAAGGATGCCTTTTTAAAAACATACACTTATAGATCTACGTGGCAACATCCTGGGATTTATCAATATAACAGATGGCAAAGTTCATGATGTTAACATATAGGATCTTGTTGACTCTGAGAAGAACACATTTTTTTGTTATGCATAAAGCCTATACCTATTTTGGGCATTTATTAGAGATTGATCAAAGCTGGGCTTATTACGTAAATACTATGAGCTAATTACAGGCTTTTCAAAGAACGAAGAAATCAAAATAAAATATGATCGATTAAAAGTGTTCGAGTTATAAAGCTATACATGTAATGCAACATGAAAAAGATTTTGTTAAAATATAGTATGATTTTCTTAAACTAAATTAGAAAAAATAGTTTTTCGTGTCAAGTGTTTTTGAAAAAAAAAAATTGAATAAAAAAACATATTAAGTTTTTTTTATAAAAAGTAAAGGGATTTAACAGGTGACTTCGGCAGACGTGGTTTTGCAACGGTTTGTTGACCTAAGCCAAGACTCCTGTATTAGCCCCCTAAATAACTGGACAAAATTTGAAAAAAAAATTAGAACTGTTAATTCAGGGAATCGGGTATACTGGTTTGCTGAAAGACTCTGGTTTGCGAAAATTTTTATCGAAATCGTGTGCGAATATGAATCTTTTTAAAAGTTTCATATATTGTAGAACTATATTTGTTATATTTACGTTTATTAAATAGAAATAGGTTTGGAATTACTACGTAAAGACAAATTGCTTAAGCTAAAAAGGAAGAACAGAGGAAATAATAAATTATTGGATGCTATTGATAAGTTGATTTTGGATATTGAAAATGCGGAATGGTCAAAAAAAACGGATATAAAAAAAATTAGGCCTGATGCTGATTGTGTACATAGTGATGGGTTCTATTTTTTTGATATACACATCCACAGGACACTGGTCTTAATATTGTTTGATCAAGACGAAGCTATAATAATATGGGCTGGCACCCATGATGAATATGACTCAACATTTAAAGGCAATTAAAGAACTATTAGAAAATGGTTAAGAAACCATCAATTAATATGATTATGGAAAGATTGGCTATAAGTAATATTTTAAAAATTGAGAAGCTGGAAAATGAGATGGAATTTGAAAAAGCTTCTTCATTATATTTAAAACTTAGAAAACCGGCACAAAAAGATAAGTTCTATTCAGATATTAGAAAACAACTTAAGGTTCTGATAAAAAAATATGAACTAGAACATTGGTCCGATGAAACCTCAATTACAGATGAACAGGTAAAACAGAGTGATATTGCAGAGGCTCTTGTAAGGGCAGAAAATCAATTCAATCAAAAAAGGAAAGAGCAGATTAGGAGGAGATTAAAGGAAGAAGGATTAAACCAGACAGATTTGGCAAAAATTCTTGGACACCGAAAGGGTTACATGTCCGAGTTAATCAATGGATTAAGACCGTTTTCCAGGGAAGATATAATAATTATAAACCGGTTATTGAAAATTAAATTTGAGGATTTGGTTCCGCCATTTATTAAAAAGGAAAAGGCTGAACAAATAAATAAAGCTTTGGAATCAATTCCCCAAAGCAAATTGCGATTAACAATGAGTGACTTAACTCTGAAAACATCACAAGCAAAACATTAGCTTGTATATGTATCAAGATTCAACACAAATTACCATATCGAACTTTTCAAACCGGCTCTTTTTTGAGGATGCCTGTTTTGACACTCAGTAATATGCCGGGAAATTTACTGTCTGTATTACTTAGTTTCACTTTAAATACCCTCGTCTTTTAGGCTCGGTAATGTCCTGGCGGGGCTTTGCCCGAAAGGCATATGTGTTAAAAAAATTTACGGTGCGAAGAAAAATCTCGGTGCACCGCAAAAACCGGGCTTAATGTCACCTCTTTCAGTTTTGGATAGTCAGATTTTAGCGAATTTTTACTTCATCTTTTTGATTTTTCTATTACCGGTAATTATTCATCTCTCAGCGATTCGGCGGGGTTTTGAGTGGCGGCCAGCCAGCTTTGAATGCTTACGGTAATCAAAGCGACAACCATTGCGAACAGTCCGGCCAGTGCAAAGATCCACCAGCTCAAATCAGTCCGGTATGCAAAGTTCTGAAGCCATCTGTCCATTGCATACCAGGCAACAGGTATAGATATAACAAATGCTGCGGCAACCCATTTGAGAAAATCCATATTCAGAAGGGCCATCACTTCCCATCTCTTCGCCCCGTTCACTTTACGGATGCCTATTTCCTTGGTCCGTCGGAAAGTGTCGTATAGGGTAATCGTGAAAAGACCTATCATTGTGATAATTATTGCAAATCCTGTGAAAAGTGAATAAATGGTGGCGAGCCGCTTCTCCTCTTCATACAGTTCCCCGATATCATCTTCAAGAAAGGAGTAATCGAAAGGTACCCCGGGGTTTACCTTCTCATAAAGTTCACCCAGAAACTGCAAGCCTTCTGAAACCTGCCCCTCTTCAAACCTTATAAGGAAATCAAGGTCCATATCATCGAAAAAGACCATGATAAGAGGCTGCGGCCTTGCAGAGAGGTGCTCAAAGTTGAAATCCCTTACAACCCCTATTATTTCAAAATCATCCATCATAACTTCCCAATACCTGTTCACAAGCAACACATCTTCCGGGTCATCGATATTCCAGTGGTTTTTAGCAGACTGATTTATAACAACCTTGCTTTCCCTTGACCTGTCCCTCTCTTCATCGAAAAACCTGCCTTCAACTATATCCAGACCTAGCAGTTCGTCATAACCCGGCGTCACTCCAAGTCCGCTGTAAGTTTCATAATCATCATCAACACCCCTGAGCTTCCATGGCATGGAAAATGGCTCAAGGGGTGATTCGCCCCTGCAGAAACCTGCAATGGCCGGATTTGCATTCAGCTCATTCAGAATATACTGGTAATTATCCTCCCTTTCCTCCAGCTCCTTCATGCGCTCTTCCCTGCTTCCGGCAGCCACACGGAAAGGGAAGAACTTCATCCTTGCAATGTTCTCATCCCTGAACCCCAGGTCTTTGTCAAGCATCAGCGAAAGCTGCTTCCCTACCACAACCGATGAAACAAAGAGTATTATGGTAAGTGCAAACTGTGCGGTCAATATCAGCTTTTGCCTGTAGAGATAACGCCCTGACAATATATTGTTTTTCAGTCCTACAATGGCAGGCACCCTGAAAGATAAAACCGCAGGATAGATCAGTGCAAAGAGTGCCAGGATGAACAAGATTCCCCCATTCAGCAATAAAATGTTCCACGGCAGCGGATCGAGGGGAATGTTTGTGAGGTTGTTGAAATAGGGGAGTACATACAGGAAGGCTAATGTAACAATAAAAGCTGAAAGGATTACAATCAGCATGAATTCGACAATTCTCTGAACCAGGATCTGCCTGCGCCCGGCCCCGTTAATTATGGTAACGCCAATGTTTTTTATCCAGCTGTTAATATTGATGATCTGCAGGTTTGAAAAATTGAGCGCTGATATAACCGCTATTACTGCAATAATTACAATGAGGATAAAGATGGTGGTTCTGTCACCATAGCGGGAGATGAGGTAGCTGTCACCACTGAGCTTGTCACCGCTGAAATATATGTCGGTAAAAGGTATAATATCCGTCTTGCTGTCGGTATACTGGAAATGAACCTCGCCGATATCACTGATTTTTTCAGAAAAGGCTTCTTTATTGAAACCGCTTCCTGCCAGCAGGAAGTCTGCCCCATATCTGTTGAATTGAGCGGAGTGGGAGGGGAGAATTATGTCAAAAGTAAAAGAGCTGTTAGGGGGAGGGTCTTTTATAACACCTCTTATTGTGTAGAGTGTTGTTTCATCGGCAATAACGGTGACCGGCTCACCTATGGGATCAGTATCCCCGAATACAGTCCGGGCATATTGACCGGTTATTATTGCTGAATTGGGATCGGAGAGAACGGTTTTTTCATCGCCCCTTAAAAGAGGGAAATCAAAAATTTCAAAAAAGGTGCTGTCTGCAACCAATACACCGGGCAAAAAAGTCGATTCCGAACGGATTAGTCTTGCCTCTCCTTCCCGGTATTTCATGAGTGTAACCATATTTTCAATTTCCGGGTAGTCCCTGTGATCGAAATTCAGTATTCCGGACGGGGAAAAAGAACGCGGCCTGCTCCGGTCAGATTCCTGTATGGTTGTCATATAGATATTACCGCTGCGATCATGAAATTTGTCGGTTGACAACTCATTGTGCACAAAAGTTATAAGGAGGGAAATGCATAAAGTGCCAAGGGAAATTGTGATAACGCTTCCTGCAAAGATCAGCCGTCCTGCCTGAAAGTTGCGGATCGCCATTTTAATGTAATGCAGTATCATAGCTTACAGGGAAGATTTGATTTTAAATACTAAAGGATTACCTTATCTGCCTCTTTTCTCAGGTTCTCGGTTATGATTTTGCCGTCGAACAGGTTGACAATGCGATGGGCAAACTCCGAATCGTGTGGTGAGTGGGTGACCATAACAATGGTTGTGCCCTCCCTGTTGAGTCCGGTTAGAAGGTTCATCACCTCCAGTCCGTTTTTGGAGTCAAGGTTCCCTGTGGGCTCATCGCAGAGTATCAGTTTGGGATTCAGCACAACTGCCCTGGCAATGGCAACTCTTTGCTGCTGGCCACCTGACAATTGCTGGGGGAAATGGTTCCTGCGGTGACTGATTTTCATGCGTTCCAGTACGGCTTCAACCATCTCCTTTCTTTTTTGCCCCTTTATTCGCAGGTAAACGAGGGGCAGTTCAACATTTTCGCGCACGGTTATCTCGTCAATCAGGTTGAAACTTTGAAAGACAAACCCGATATTGCCTTTGCGCAGGTCGGTCCGGCGGCTCTCCCCCAGCCTGCCCACTTCAGTCCCGTCAAAGTAATACTCCCCTGAAGTTGGATTGTCAAGCATTCCAAGAATGTTCAGGAGGGTGGACTTTCCGCAACCTGAAGGCCCCATCACGGCTACGAACTCCCCTTTTGCAACCGAGAAGTTGACCTTGTTCAATGCCTGTGTTTCAACTTCATCGGTGCGAAAGATCTTGTCAAGTTCAACAGTTTTTATCATTTTGCCGGTTTTTATAAAAGTAGTTTATACCAATAACGTTTCATAAATTAACTACTGCCAACGCTGCCTCATCAATTAACTACTGCCAACGCTGCCTCATCAATTAACTACTGCCAACGCTGCCTCATCAATTAGCTACCGCTAACGCCGCCCCATCAATTAACCACTGCAAACGCTGACCCATCAATTGACTACTGCCAACGTTGCCTCATCAATTAACTACCGCCAACGCTGTCCCATTAATTAGCTACCGCTAACGCCGCCCCATCAATTAACCACTGCAAACGCTGACCCATCAATTGACTACTGCCAACGTTGCCTCATCAATTAGCTGCCGCCAACGCTGCCACACCAATTAACTTATACCATTATCAACTAGAGCCAATACCGTGCCATAAAGTTTTTATGAGTGGAATTCAGGCTTTAAGCCAATAGTAAACTCTCCTGCCTGTAAAATATTTTTACAGGTATGTGACAATTTTTTTGACACATTTATTGGAATTGTAAATTCTCATATTTATTTTTGAGGGAAACGGAAAACAACATGTCCAAAGGAAATATATTGGTAGCAGATGACAGCAAGAATGTGCTTGTTGCCCTTGATATGCTTCTCTCACCGGAATTTGACAATGTAACATGCATTTCCGGTCCCAAAACCCTGGCCTCGGAGCTTCAGCAAAGATCTTACAATGTTGTGTTGCTCGACATGAATTTCAAACCCGGTGCAAACACCGGAAACGAAGGTCTTTACTGGCTGAAAAGGATCAAACGGGAGCATCCGGGCATATCGGTTGTACCCATTACCGCTTACGGCGATGTTGAACTGGCTGTAAGGGCACTGAAGGAGGGTGCAACTGATTTTGTTCTGAAGCCGTGGGACAACAACAAACTGCTGGCCACAGTCCGTTCTGCTGCCCAGCTCAGCATATCGAAAAATGAGGTTAACAACTTGCGCAACAGGGAGAGGGAGCTTAAAAGCAACTTCAACAGGGAAGAGAAGGAAATTGTCGGCAAATCCCCGGAGCTTGCAAATGTACTCAAACTAGTCGATAAGGTTGCCGGGACAGACACAAATGTGCTTGTAACCGGTGAGAACGGTACAGGAAAGGAGTTGATAGCAAGGAGAATACACAGTTTGTCCCCACGAAGGCAGGAACTGATGGTTACCGTCGATATGGGCGCATTATCCGAAACACTATTTGAAAGTGAGTTGTTCGGACATGTGAAAGGGGCGTTTACCGACGCACGGGATGACAGGAGAGGCAAGTTTGAGCTTGCCTCGGGAGGCACTCTTTTCCTGGATGAGATATCAAACCTTCCGCTCAACCTGCAGTCAAAAATGCTTGCATCATTACAAAACAGGGAGGTCACAAGGGTGGGTTCAAATACCCCGGTTCCGGTAGATATCCGGTTAATAAGCGCGACCAACAGGGATCTGAATGCTATGGTTAAAGAAGGCCTGTTCAGGGAAGACCTGTTGTACCGGATAAACACCATCCGGATAGAGATCCCTCCCCTGCGAAACAGGAAAAAGGATATCCCGGTGCTGGCGGACTATTTTCTGGAAAAATATTCCGCAAAATACAGCAAATCACCCGTTGAGATAACCGAAGAGGCAATGGGATGGCTTATCGAATACAGATGGCCTGGCAATGTAAGGGAACTTCAGCAGGCCGTTGAAAGGGCTGTGATATTAAACGATACGGGCAGACTTACTATAAGCGACTTTTTTCATGGCACACCAGAATTGGGTGATACTGACATGGAGATAATGAGACTGGATGAAATGGAAGAGAAGATGATCAGAATGGCAATTGAAAAAAATGCGGGAAATATCAAAGCCGCCGCCGAACAGCTGGGTATAACAAGGCAGACCATTTACAATAAAATGAAAAAATCCGGGATAATCAGTCCGGACACAAAAAGGGAAAATAGTGGTGATATGAGATGAGATTGGCGTTTTTACGGACTAATTTTTCCGGGGAGGATAGCCAGGTTTAGCAATTTTGTCTTAATGTTAAATATCCGCATTCTTTGACACGTTCATATCCCGGCAGGGGGTTTTGCCCGGGAAAGAGATGTGCTAAAATTCGCGGTGCACGGCAAAAATTGGCCATAATCCCACCTTTCATAGAGGAGGATAGTCAGGTTTGGGAATTTTTTTATACATTAAGTGGATATTTTGAAGATAAATATGAGATGAGCGGCAGAATCAATTTTTAATAAAATATGACCGGCAAATACAGGGCAAATATTGCAATCCGTTTAATCCTGCTGATACTTGTTAGTGTAGTCACAGGCTGGTCGTTCGGGTCAGGTCAACCGGTCTATACCGGACTGGCATTTGCGTCCGTTCTGGTTATACAGGTGGTTAATCTCTTTTACTACATCAACAGGGTGAACAGAAAGATTGCCTTTTTCTTTGAGGCGATCAGAAATGAAGATCATTCCCTCTCTTTTCCCCGCCACAGTGGTGACAGTGTGCTGGAAAAGCTCAGCGCCAACATGGAAAGGATCAACAGACAGATACAGAATATGCATATTGAAAACAGGCTGCAGGAGCAATACTTCAGTGCACTGACAGAGAAAGTGGCAACGGGAATCTTCTCTTTTGACCAAAACGGGTTTGTGATAAATGCCAACAGCAGCGCCAGGGAAATGCTGGGACTGAAACAGTTCACACACCTTAAACAACTTGAGAGGCTGGATGAAAAGCTTGCCGCCTCTGTAAAGGATTTGAAAGAGGGCGAGGAGAGGCTGATTTCCTGTGCAGTGAAAAACGAAACAGTCACATTTTTTGCAAAAGCCTCCGGGTTTAAAGGCAATAACGGTTATCTGACACTGGTTTCCATTCAGGATATAAGGAAGGAACTGGATGAAAAGGAACTGGACTCCTGGCTGAAACTGATAAGAGTGCTGACCCACGAGATAATGAATACAATAGCCCCTGTTACATCACTTTCAGAGAACCTTTGCAGCTATTTTGTAAAGGACGGTGAAGCTATCCCTGCCAGCGAGGTGAATGATAAAATGATAAGTATGACCATAAGGGGACTGGAAGTTATTCGTGAACAGGGGCAGGGGCTAACCCGTTTTGTTGACTCTTACCGGAAACTTACCCGGCTTCCTGCTCCTGAAAAGAAGATCCTGAATGTGAAAGAGCTGGTTGAAAAAACAGTGTTGCTGTTACGCCCGGAACAATCGTCCAATAAGGTAAGGATAACTTATTCCGTTGAAGATGACATAACGATATATGCCGATGAGAAGCTGGTGACGCAGGTCTTGCTGAACCTGGTGAAAAATTCCGTTGAAGCATTGCAGGAAACAGGCGGCGGAACGATCAGGATCTATTCCCACGAAATCCCCCCGGGGGGAGTCGGGATATCTGTTGCCGACAATGGTCCCGGCATACCGGCTGAACTGATTGACGAGATTTTCATTCCATTTTTCACTACAAGGGAGAATGGTACAGGTATAGGACTTAGCCTGTCAAGGCGTATAATGAAGATGCATAAGGGAGACCTGAAAGTGAAGTCAATCCCCGGAAGTGAAACAGTGTTCACAATGGTTTTCTATTGAAAAATTGGCTAAGATCGGATTATCCACCACCAGTGGAGGTGGCGTTAACACCGATTTTTTCTTCTGACCGCGAATATTTTTAAACTGCCTGTCCCTTACGGGGAAAACCCAAGCAGGAAGTCACCGCGATTTAAGCTGGCTAAATAAAGATTCATACGGACAAGCCAGGTTAATAGTATTAAATATCAATGATTTATATATTTCAAGTATATCAAAAAAAGGTGTTTCAACGTATGGAACCCCCATGTTTGTTCAAATCATTTTGTCTGCCAAAGGCTGATGGGGCTTTCACCTTCCCCTTCATGGCGGAGTAGGCATTTAATAAGCTCTTCAGGGATTCAAGCTGGCTAAACAAAGATTCATCTTTCACTCCACGGCGGGGCAGGGAACCTGGGTTTTGCCGTGGCAAATTCCTCCGGCCATACAACAACCTTTTCCCCGTCCTGCCATTGTATGAAAACCCCCCGGTTGGCGACCTGGTAACCCCGTTCGTCAACTGAAAATTTGCCGAATATGGTTTGTGTTTCAAGACTGAGCAGCTCCTCCCGGATCAATTCTGAATCAAGTGCACCTGCCAGTTCTGTGGCTTCCGCAAGTATCTGGCATCCACCATAAGCGCCTGCCGCATGAAGTGTTGGTTCAGTGTTGTACTCTTTCCTGTAAGCTTCAGAAAACTGATCAATTCCCGGATGAGGGAGACCCTTATCCCATAATAAAAGTCCGTAGGTGTATTCGGCTGCATCTCCCAGCTCTTCCTGAAACTGGTCAGATGACGCTGCTGCTCCAAACATCTTCACATTGATATCCAGTTCTTTCATCTGACGGACTATAGCAATATAGTCATCCGTTGATAAGGCCGACATTCCCAATACATCGGCACCGGCTTCCCTGATCATTTCCAGTAGGGCAGAAAAGTCGTCTGTCCCCGGCGGGTAAGTTTCACGGACCACCAAATCCATTCCCTTTTCTTTTACCAGTTCGGCAGCCCCGGTACCCTCTTCTGCAGGGAATTGTGCATCTTCATAGATAATGGCAACTTTCCTGAGCCCGTAGCCGTAAGCCATCTCTATCAGTCCACCCAGGAAAAGTTCCGCGGGAGTGAGCTGCATAAAAAGGTAACGGTGTCCCTTGTCCCATATAAATCCGGAGGCAGCCAGCGGGGAGATCATAACCTGGCGGTGCCTTTCGGTAACCGGAGCTACTGCCTCAGTGAGTGTGGAACCATAGGGGCCCATTACCAGATCAACTCCATCTTCAGTAATAAGCCTCTCATAGAGAGCTGCAGCGGTATCGGTATCAGATTTATCGTCGTAGATAATGAACCTGACTTTCCTGCCAAGTATGCCACCCTGTTCATTGATATGATCCTGAAACAGCAGGTAGCCGTTGCGTGCAGCCAATCCCTGTGCTGAGAATGCACCAGTTTCCGACATGGTAGCGCCTATGAGGATAGGCGGTGCGGTGCGGAAAGGTTTCAGAACCAAAAACAGAATTGCAATTATCAATATAAAGATGAAAACAAATATTCCTCGCTTCATAATGTCCGGTTTAGTTTAATTTTTAAGATCACCACTTTATTTAACTTACAAACCCACGTGCTACGCATGATAATGTCCTGTTTGCGGGAAGCTTCATGCCTGCCAAAGTAGCTGCGGATCATCATCCATTTGCCCCCTGCCGCTTTGCTACCCGCAACCATTGCTGCTGACTATAATCCTTTTGTCGCTGGTTGCTTCCTGCCCTCGAACTAGCGGATGCAGGGGACAATCCCTCCTACAGGCAAGCCTGCACCACTCCCGCCGCCTATCTGCAGCTACACATTAATTTTATTTGCCAGAAAACCATTATTGATATGGTTCAATGTTGAGCAATTCCGGTATTGTAACCAGTTCATATCCCTGCTCCCGGAGGGTCCTGATTATTTCCGGCAATGCTTTTACGGTTTTTGTCCTGTCACCCCCACCGTCATGCAAACCGATTATTGCACCTGGGTGCATTTTGTTCAGTATTTCTTTTTTGATCTCTTCAGCCTTTATTTCGGGTTTATAATCATCAGTCATAACACTCCAGGTGATCATTTTAAAGCCAAGATCCTTCACCACCTGATTCACCGTGTCGTTGCAATGCCCGTAAGGAGGCCTTAACAGTAAAGGATACCGGCCGGTTATTTTCTGAACACTCTTACTTGTTTTGGTTAACTCTTCTTCAACCTCTTTCCTCGATATGGTCTTAAAGTCGGGGTGATAGTAGCTGTGATTCCCGATTATGTGTCCTTCCTCAAAAATCCTTTTTGTAAGCCCCGGGTAGTATTTAACGTGCTCGCCTACTATGAAGAACGTGGCTTTGACATTGTGCTCTTTCAGTATGTTGAGGATTTCAGGGGTATGTTTTATGGATGGCCCGTCGTCAAAAGTGAGTGCCACAACCATTTCTTCAGTATCACCACTTTCAGTTCCTGCACATTTCCTCATTGGCAAGTGAAGGGAAGTTCTTTTTCCCCTCTTTATTACAGTATCACCTCTAGGTGTATCCGGATTAGGTTCCTTTATACCGGATTCATTCATCCATGTACCCTTTACCGATACGCTATCTTTCGAAGTACTTCCATCCTGACCATCAACATCCGGGTCACTGCCAACCGGTTCACTGCCAACCGGACTACCTCCACCCGGCTCACTGCCAATCGGGTCACTGCCAACCTGACTACCTCCACCCGGCTCACTCACACTTTTCGGCAAACTAACCGAATCATATTCCTTTTGCAGCATATCTGAAAAATCCCGCTCCTTCAAAGGGTCATTCAACACCGCATAACCAAGAAAAATGATGTATGCACCGGCGAGCAGGTACAGGAATATTTTAATAGATTTAAGAATCACTTTTTAAAAGTAGTGAATTCCAGGAAATTTCAAAAATATAATTGATCTTCATTGTCTCCCGGGTTAAAACAAATACCTTTTTTGGACTCAATCTTCTTAAAAGAGTTGAGAAAGATTTCTTTACCAGTAGACCGGCACATGTAAATATTTTTTCATCAATTGCTCTGACCGAAAACCCTTCTAAGCAGGTCTGTCACCCTTGCGACCGGCTCGGTTCGTATTTTCTC
>SL_8KL_010_SEDDRAFT_10003147_pt1 | contig 13687 bp, 12 predicted proteins | sample SodLakKL_010_SED_4_FD_11160 | JGI IMG/M metagenome (IMG submission 11160) | reverse complement strand
GGAAGTTAATCGATACGTTTAGATATAATACGATTGAAATTAAACCACCTTAAGTTATATATAGTATATTTTTTATAACAATGAAATAGAATATTCATGGAGGAATGAGTAATGCATTGGGAAAAATTGGGTGTTGCAATAGTGGGGATTATTTTATTGATTGCAGCCTTTGTAGTCGTAGGTAATACTGTAGATAATGAAAATACGCTAGAGAATAGATTGTTCGATGAGGATTTAGTTGTAGAAGATCTAGAGGTGAATGACGAAGATGAACAATTGATTCTCCATGAAAACGAAACGGTAACTGTCACAGCAACAGTTATGAACGAAGGAGACGATATTATCGATGTGCCTCTAGTGGTTGAGTGGTACGAAGACGATGAATTAGTTATTGAGGATCCTCACAAGGGCACGCTCTATGAAGACTTGGAGCCCGGTCAAACAGAGGACGTAAATTGGACTAGAGACCATTTTGGGTGGTGGCCTGACAATTACAGGGTAAGAGTAGGAGATGAAACGGTCAACGTGATAGTCGTAAGGGATTTGCAGCTTGATGTTGAAGATTTAGAGGTTAATGGTGAACCGGATCATTTAGAAGTCGGGATGGATGATTCTGTAACTGTCACAGCAACAGTTACGAACGAAGGAAACGAAACAGTAGACGTACCTTTGATGATTGCTAGTTGGGGCCCCGATCTTGGCCTCGACGATCCTCACAAAGGTAGGACTCATGATGACTTGGACCCTGACCAAACAGAAGATATAGAGTGGGCCTGGGAGCACGAGGGTTGGTGGGCGGACGAATATACGGTTATAGTTGGTACGGAATCCGTAACTGTCACAGTCTTGGAAGATCCTGACGTAGATTTAGTTGTTGAAGAGTTCACAGTGAATGGCGAGACTGAAGACGTTGAGATAGAACTTGACGATATCGTTGAGATACGTGCTGAGGTAAGTAACGACGGGGATTCTGACGTTGACATGATGGTGGTAGTAGAAGAAGACGGAGAAGAGATCGAGACTGGTAGACATTCCTTTGATGAAACAGCGCCCGCCGGTGATGAAGGTATAATCCAAGAGGATTGGGATCACGATGGTTGGTACGAAGGTGAATTTACAGTGAGATTATCGGTGGCAGACGGCGAGATAGAAGAGACTATAACAGTGACACTTTTGGAAGATCTAGTGGATGAAGAAGTAGATTGGGACGAGATCCGCATCATGGTGGGATTGATAATAGCGGCATTCATCATCGGCATCGGTGTCGGTGTACTATGGACTAAAAAGAGATAGTAAAACCATTTTTTCTTTTTTTACTTTGTTCCATTTTTGAAAAGTTGGTTTTTCCACTAATTCGAAAAAGTGATTACACAGGAATCGATGATAATAAAAAGTCAGGATGTGTAAAAGATGGAAGAACACCTGATAAAAGCAGAGGGATAACGAAAACCTACAGATCGAAGATACCGTATTTTGGTCGGGACGAAGAAGTTTTGAGAGGCGTTGATTTTCAAGTGAGCGAAGCTAATATAGTGGGGATTGTGGGCGAAAACGGATCTGGTAAATCTACATTGATGAAGATTTTAGCGGGTGTTATGAAACCAGATTCTGGCCTTGTAGAGAGAAATGGAAGGATAGGCTGGTGTCCACAGGAAAAATTACTTTACGATAGGCTAACGGTAGACGAAACCTTCACTCTTTTTGGCATAGGATATGATATGAAAAGATGGGAAATCGGAAGGAACAAAGAAAAACTAGCTGATAAATTTGGTTTCGAAGATTATTTGGACTATCAGGTCGATAAACTTAGCGAAGGCGTCAAACAGAAAGTAAATCTTTCCATAGCTCTTATGCACGATCCAGATTTACTTCTTTTAGATGAACCCTATGAAGGCTTCGATTGGAATACTTACTTAAAATTCTGGGATGTGACCGAAGAGCTGTTGGAATCTGAAAAGTCTATAGTCGTCATATCACACTTCGTAAATGAAAGAGAAAGGTTCGATAGCATATATGAACTGTACGGAGGGCTTTTAACAAAGGAGAAGTGATAGAGATCAGAGATCTTATAAAAGTGAATGTAACCGCCTTCTTTCGTAGACCAGTCAACCTCGGCCTTATCGTGTTCGGGATACCTTCAGTTATTTATGGATTCTATGTTTTTATGAGAGCTCTGCCGGATTTCATTTTCCCTGAGATTTCAGCTGAAATGGGAGCTGCTACCGGCACCTTATTTGCGGTCGTATTTTTAGTGGGATTAGTTGGATTATTTCAGATAATCTCATCTCTAGAAGCGGACAGGAGACTTTCCCTCTCTGGATTCTCGATGCAGAACATCCTAATAGGCCGCTTTTTGGGAATATTCATAATCAGTACAATAATTTCTGCCCTTTCACTAGGCGTTATGTCTTATTGGGTTTTTGCTGAGAGTTACTCCCGAGCTTTCCTCGTATTGACACTTTCAGGTTTCATGTACGGTATGATAGGTGTGCTGATTGGTTCCTCAGTTCCGAAAGAGCTTGAAGCCTCTCTCATATTGATATTTCTAGCAGATTTAGATGTGTTTTTGGGAACCGGAGTTTTGGATTTCGAGTCCGCTGTAGTAGAATATTTTCCATTGCACTCTCCTAGTATCCTGCTTAGAAATGCAGTTTTGAATGGGCACCTAGATAACTCTCACCTTTTGGTCCTTGGAGTATATATTTTGGTTTTTCTCTACTTTTCGAGTTTAGCCTTTAAAAAAGCTTCATCTGATGAGGAGGGATGGTTTTGAAAGGGTTAGATGGCTTCAAAACTCTGACAGAACACTACTTTAAACAGATCTTTAGGAGTAGATTGTTGGTAGTCCTCATGTTCTTCCTCCCGCTGTATTTCATCGTGACTATGAACGTAGTTCATCCAGAGCGACCTATAATGATTCCGATAGGTGATGTACTAGCTATGGGGATATTATCTGATCTAGCTACGATGACCGTGGTGACCGTTGTGGTCTCTCTTTTGTGTGGGGTATTCGGTTTTTTTATAATAAAGGAGAGTCGCACCGATCCAAGATTGAAGATAGTAGGATTTAGCGATTTTGAGATACTTGGATCCAAATTACTTCTACTTTCAGGAGTAGTTTTGTTCACCACAGCTTTCTCTTTTCTCGTGATGTTTTATCTTACTATCCCAGAAAATATTACTTGGTTTCTCATCGGCGTCTTACTAGCTGGAGCGAACTATTCTTTTATAGGAGTTTTAGCCGGATTTTTCTTGAATAAACTTCCTGGCATGTATCTCATGTTGTTCATGCCAACACTAGACCTGATGCTCTTCCAGAGTCCAATGGTCGATCGTGATTTGATCGGTGAATGGGTGAAATATCTCCCTGGTCATAATCCGATGAGAATTGTATTGAGAGCATCACTAGGACTCGATCAAGAGATTAGGATTCTACTTTATTCTCTTTTCTTTTTAGCTCTTCTATTTGCAATCACTTTCATTGTATTTTATACTAAAATAAAAACAAAATAGGATTGTCCTAAAAATCTAAATCTTATTTAATCTCCAGTCATCAAAATTGGTATTTCGGCCTCAGCGATGATCTCTCTCTCCAATTTACTCAAGGAAAGTTTTGGAAAGATGTGGTGGAGCTTGTAAAGTATTCCCTTTCTTCCTCGACTCCCTATCATGAAATCGAAATCCCTCATTCTATCTATTATCTCCTGATCGGAGGCACCTTTTTTGATCTCAAGGGTATATTCGACACCTAATTGTTCAGCTCTTTTTTTGATCCTCCTTGCTGAGGGGCCTGGATCATCATCAGCAAAATGAAAGGAAGTCAAACTGGCGTCGAAGTGCTGTGCTAAATCAAGACCAATCATCGTTGCCTCTTCGGAATATGAGCTAAAAGTAGTGGGATTAAAGATAGTCTCAGGAATACGTGCTGGACAGCATCTAGGGAATATCATAGAGGGATGAGTTGTTACTTTCAGATAATTCAGTGTAGTCTCTCCTATATGGACTCTTTGTGCCCCCATCTTAGAATGTGATGCCATTACTAACAAATCGGCATTTACTTCATCTGCGTATTTCTTTATTTCTTTGGAAGGTACACCTTCGGGTTTTCTCATCTCGACTGGGGATATCCCTTTCTCATTCAAGGTTTCCTTCCCATCTTCTAGGGCCTCTGTTGCTACCTTTCTTTTCTCTTCCCGCATAGTTATATTGTGAGGGATGCTCCTATCGGTGGTATTTACCACGCTTATAAGGTAATATTCAGAATCTGGGAAGAGGTTTAATGTATATTCCATCGCAGCTTCCATTATGGGTGAATCATCTGTTGCGATCACTATCTTGTCGAACATCTCATTCAGATAATATATGCGTTTGTATTTATATATTTTGGTCTTGAAGATTCTTGCCCCTGTAAATATGTGGCTCTTTCCTTGAATTTCAAGAGTGACTCGAAAGTCCATTTTATGACCCAACGTTTGAAAAGCATAATATTAATATACAACTATGTTAAAAAGCAATTATGCTCGAACTCGAATTTCCCTTTATATTCATATCACTTTTAATCCCTATCTCTGGTGCGTTCCTTTTTCCTTGGTTAGAAAAAAAGATAAAAGACAGGACGATATCTTTTATAAGCTTTATTTTTCTAGCTGTCCCTGGATTTACAGCACTGATTATCTCTTTAACCTTTGGTTTACAATCTGGTATCGTAGAACCCCCATTGTTTTCTCATGATGCGATAGGTTCCTTTGCGATGTACTTGGATAGTTTGAATTCTTTATTTTTCCTTGGGGTAGGGATCGTTACACCTGTAGTGGCACTGTATTCATTTGACATTATGAAACACAGGTTGACTTGTATGCGAGAGGAAGGTGAAGACCCTCCTTCACTTGGCATTTTTTATCTTTTTTATACTTTATTTGCCGCAGGTATGTTCGGTTTTGTACTCACAACTAATCTCTTCATGCAGTATATATTTCTAAATTTAACTTTGATTTCATCTTTTGTTTTGATCCTGTTTTATGGTCATGGTGAAAGAACCCGCGTAGCACATATCTATTTGATATGGTCTCTAGTAGGAGGTGCTGCCTTTTTCTTAGGTATTATTGGATTAGGCGCAGAGGCAGGCACCTACAATCTTTTGGACTTTTCCACACTCGAACTCAACCTTGGACTGGGAGAGGGACTCCCTATTGTAGTACCATTCCTGATATTTTTTGGTCTGTCTATAAAGATGGCGCTATTTGGGGTTCATATCTGGCTGCCAAAAGCTCATTCTCAAGCTCCCGCTCCGGTCTCTGCTCTCCTATCGGGTAACTTGATCGGATTGTCCGGATACGTTATGATAAGAGTCGTTATCGAGATGTTCCCCGCTCAATTTCGGGTTATCGCGCCATTTTTTGTAATTTTAGCCTTCATCACTATGCTTTACGGCGGTTTGAACGCGCTAGCCCAGGATGACTTCAAAACTTTGCTTGCTTACTCTAGCATCTCCCAGATGGGATGGATCACTTTCGGAATAGTGATAATGACGGAAAAGACGATGATAGGTGGAGCTCTTCTTTTTGTTACCCAGTCTCTATCTTCTTCTCTTCTCTTCATGGGTGCTGGGGTCATAATGGTAAAGTATAATGGATTAAGAGACATCTCAAATATGGGTGAATTGATGACACTCAATCCCGTATTATCTAGTCTTATCGTAATCGGTTTTTCGACCCTCATCGGTGCCCCTCTGACGGTTGGATTTTGGGGGAAGACTCTGATATTTAGTGGCGCAACTACGGTCGCAGCTGGTCACGGTCCGATCGTGTTTATATTCGTTGCCCTTGCGATTATTTTCGCTGGAGGGATAACTGCAAGTTATTCACTGATTACCATGAAAAGGATGTTATTTGGGATGTTTAAAGGAGATATGGAGCCTCCACATATCGGTTGGACTCTTTCTACGGTAAGTATGGCTGTGGTTGGACTAGCAGGGATAGTCCTATTCTTCAGTCCTGAAAGTATAATGGATCCGGGGGAGATTCCCAGACTGTCGGTATTGACGGTCGAAGGTTTGATGTTTTTGACAGCTTACCTTGGAGCTTATACAATCTTCTCAGGAGGTATACGGTATTATCTGGTTCTTGGGTCACATAAAATCGAAGAAGAGATACTAGATGTATTCTTTCATAAAAGGATGATCAGTTGGGTAAAGAAAGTGAATAGAGGTCTCGCAGACTTTCATCCGGCTGATGTGACCTCGTATATACTTTGGTTGGCTATCGGTATCATAGGAGTCTTTGCAGCCCTTTTTTTCCTTTAGTAATTAAAGAATACTTCGACAAGATTATTAAAATAATCAGGTATCCCCAAAAACTAATATTCACATGCCGATTTATATTTTGAAAATTAGCAGACAAAGTTGATGCCTATGTTAAAACTCGACTTTCCTATATTGTTTATTTCTCTGCTCATACCTTTATTTGGATCATTTCTTTTTCCCATCTTGGATGATCGAGTCAAAGATCGTACTCATTCTTTTGTTTGCTTTTTTTTACTCCTCGTACCGATCATCACGGTTTTACTTGTTTTCTTAAGATATGGCTTAGCTGAGCCAATAGTCGAACCCGCTTTATTCTCCCATCCCGAGTTAGGTTCTTTCTCAATGTATCTAGATAGATTGAATGGACTTTACTTTTTGGGCGTAGGAATAGTTACCCCGATGGTAGCACTTTATTCTCACAATTACATGAAACATAGGCTAACTTCTATGCAGGATAAGGGGAATGATGTTCCTTCATTAGACATATTCTATTTTTCTTATACTATATTTTCGGTAGCAATGCTTGGATTTTTGATCACCACNAATCTAATTTTACAATACGTGTTCTTGAATATGACAGTAATGAGTTCTTTTCTTTTGATATTGCTTTATGGGCATGGTGATAAGAAACGTACCGCTAACATGTATCTGATTTGGTCAATGATTGGTGGTTCAATTTTTTTGCTTGGAATAATTGGTGTTGGTTTGCAGGTGGGTACTTTTGATCTGGTTGATATCGAGTCTCTTGAACTAAATTTTGGGATGGGTGCGGGTTTGCCTCTCTTGATTCCATTTTTAATCTTCTTTGGTTTGTGCATAAAAAAAGCTCTCTTTGGTGTTCATGTTTGGCTCCCTCATGCTCATGCTGAAGCTCCGGCTCCAGTTTCAGCCTTGCTTTCACCCAATTTGATTGGTATATCTGGATACGCGATGATTAGAGTTGTTCTAGATATTTTTCCAACCCAATTCGAAGAGATGTCTATTTTCTTTTTAATTTTCGCCTTCGTTACCATGGTTTACGGAGGGTTGAATGCTATAGCACAGGATGATTTGAAGCGTTTACTCGCTTATGCATCTATCTCCCAAATGGGGTGGGTAGTATTTGGTATAGCAACTATGACTACTGAAGGGATGATGGGTGGAGTTCTGCTTTTCGTTAAACATTCCATAAGTCTCTCTGTACTATTCATGGGCGCAGGTATTTTAGTTGAAAAATATGATGGACTGAGAGATATCTCCAACATGGGTGAACTATTACATCTCCATCCAGTACTTTCTAGTTTGATGCTGATAGGCTTTTTGACTCTAGTGGGTTCTCCCTTAACCATGGGTTTTTGGGGGAAAACATTAATCTTTAGCGGAGCGATAAAGATGCCTGTAGTTACTGGTCCATTCACTTTCATACTAGTCGCTCTTACTATTGTTTTCGCTGGAGGAATAACAGCGGCTTATGCCTTCATAACCATGAAAAGGATGTTTTTTGGGATGTTCAAAGGAGATATGGAGCCTAGATCTGTCGGCTGGTCTTCCTCTACCGTTCCTATGGCTGTAATCGCATCTATAGGTGTCTTTCTTTTTTTCGTTCCTACTTCACTCTTTGGACCCGCAGACCCTCCGAGTTTATCCGTATTAACTTTGGAAGGTCTGATGTTTTTGACTGCCTACCTCGGCGCTTACACCATCTTTTCAGGCGCCTTGAGATATTTCCTTGTGCTCTTTTCTCATAAAGTTGAAAATGAGATCATAGACAGATTCTTCCATAAACGGATGATATCATGGATTAAAAGAGCTGATAAGGCTCTTGAAGATGCTCATCTAACGGATTTCACTACTTATCTACTTTGGGTGGTTATAGGATTAATTGGAGTTCTATTGACGGTGATATTTTTATGATGTTTAATACTATCTATTCCTGTATTGTATCTCAATCCACCGAAGATATAAATATGGTATTTTCGGTTAAACCGCTTATTGCATTGTTATATAAACCCCTTGAAAAAATAGTGAGGATTGCGTAATAGGTGTTAGGATGAAAGAAGATAATAGATTGACATTACAAATTATATCACTTTTCCTCGCAGTCCTATATAATATCCTACATCATGTGCTTAATAAAATAGCCGTCTTTACTGAATTATCTTTCATGGTAAAAGAACATTCTGAGAGGAGAGCTATCGATGATCTTCTAAGGAGAAAACCATGACATGGAATACTATAGTTACTGCTAGTCCCGCCCTGATTCTAGCTTTGCCTCTTTTGTTCGCTTTTCTCATCGCTCTTTTAGGAAGATTTTTTGAAAAGTCTATCGAGGTGTTGTTCGCCTGTGCAGTCATCTTAACATCTTTCTTTGTCGGTGTTATGGCGCTCGAAGTTTTAACTGTAGGGGGATGGTCATACGTTTTTGGGGCTGAACAACCACACCCTGAAAACGTTACCTCATTCTTTAGAATTATTTTTCTGGCGGACGGATTCGCCGTTTTAGCAACTATAACAATCGCAATAATCGCGGTGGTTGCGGGCATTTATTCTTACGGATACATGAGAGAGGAAACCGCTCTAAACAAATATTACTCTCTCTTTCTCCTAATATGGGTCGGGATCAACGGGATGGTTTTGACTAATGATCTATTCAATATGTTCGTTTGGTTCGAAGTCACGACTCTATCCTCTTGCGCACTCGTAGCCTTTCAGAATTACAGGGAGAAAAGCATCGAGGCCGCTATGAAATATCTCCTTTTGAGCGTAGTAGGTGGTCTATTCTTCCTATTCTCTATAGGTTTGCTTTATGGTCAATATGGGGTATTGAGTCTTGAACTTCTCTCTGGGAAGATCACGGGCAGTTATAACGATAGACTCGCCGTCGGCATTATAATGGTAGTTTTTGCCATGAAATCCAGTAGCGTTCCTTTCCATCTTTGGACACCAGATGTATACGGAGAATCTCCAGGACCTATTGCCCCATTCATGGCGGTGACGAGTATGGGTTTTCTCTTTGCTCTGTTTAGATTACTATTCACTAGTTTTGCAGGTGCGATCTCACCTCAGATAATCGGTATGGTCGTCATGTTACTTGGAATCATCTCTATGGTTGTTGGCGTCATGATGGCGTTCGCTCAGAAAGACCTCAGAAGATTATTGGCTTATCTTTCAATTTCTCAGATAGGATATATTATGCTTGTAGTTGGACTAGGGATTGCAACCCTGAATACTGTCAGTTATGAAGAGTTCGGTTCTCTAGCGATCACTGGTGGTCTTTTTCACATGATCAACGATATAGTCTACAAGGCCCTGCTCTTCCTCTCGATCATCAGTATAGTGCACATCACAGGAATAAGGAATAAAGACGAGTTAAGTGGTCTTGCTTATAAGATGCCCTACCTTTCCTTCTTTTTTCTACTCAGTGCTTTATCTATATCTGGAGTACCACCATTTGCTGGATTCTATTCTAAATTCATCATCTACAAATCTACTTTCTTGTTCCATCCAATCTTAGGTTTATTCGCTGCAGTGATGAGTATAATCATTTTAGTGATCATGGCAAATTTGTTCTCGGAGATTTTCCTTGGATCTAAAAAAGAGAGATCAGAAAAAAGAATTCCTAAAACGATGTTCGCAGGTATGACTATTCTAGCAATTATCGTGATTTTATTTTCTATAATGCCTCATGTAATAGTCTCGGAGATCATTACACCAGCAGTGGAAGCTTTGACAGGATCTTTCTAACGTGATTTATACTTTTAATCTATGAAACTTTAGACTATCGCTAAAGATTTTTCTAAATCATCTTTAAGGTCATTAAATTCCTCTATACCGACCGAGAGGCGAATAAGACTTTCTGTAATACCTACTTCCCTTCTTTTCTCTTCTGAGAGAGACGCATGGGTCATAACCGCTGGAATTTCAGCTAAAGACTCTACTCCACCTAAACTTTCCGCTAAATGGAAAATATCTAGATTTTCAACAAAATTTTCAGCTTCCTTAAGCCCACCTTTAATATCAAAGGATAACATGCCTCCAAAGCCTTCCATTTGTTTCAGTGCAAGCTTGTGCTGAGGATGTGATTTTAAGCCAGGATAATAGACTTCTCTAACTTTAGGATGCTCATCTAAATAAGCCGCTAACTTCTTGGCGTTTTTTTCATGTGCTTCCATCCTTGGTTTCAAAGATTTTAAACCCCGCATTACTAACCACGAGTTGAAAGGTGAAAGGATAGCTCCTGCAGCGTTCTGGTTGAATTTCATCTTTTCATATAACGCTTCGTTGTCGGTAACTACCGCTCCTCCGACCACGTCCGAATGGCCGCCCATATATTTGGTTAAGCTGTGGACAACCAAGTCCGCTCCAAGTTCTAAAGGTCTCTGGAAATAAGGCGTAGCGAAAGTATTGTCGACTACGATTTTAACATCGTTTTCGTGAGCGATATTCGAAATCTTCTCGATATCGGAAAGTTTCATGAGCGGGTTCGTTGGTGATTCTAACCAGATCAGTTCAGTGTTTCCCTCTATATTGTCACTTATATTCTTCGGATCGGTTGCATCGACATAATCGAACTCCAATCCAAAATTGGACATCACCTTGTCAAAGAGCCTCTTAGTTCCCCCGTAGAGGTCATCGAAGGCTAAAACATGATCACCTTCCACAAGAAGAGACATCAATATGTTTTGTTCTGCCGCCATGCCTGAGGCAAAGGCTAATCCATATTTTCCGCTCTCTAATGAAGCTATCTTTCTCTCTAACTTGTTTCTTGTTGGATTGCTGGTTCTCGAATAAATGTGTCCTTTATCTATCTCATCAAGATTCTTTTTCGCAAATGTTGTGGTGAGATTGATAGGAGCTATAACATCTCCAGATTCCGTATCTTCAGGATCTTCAGCTTCATGTATACACCGAGTAGAAAAACCCATTTTTTTCATTTTAATTCCTCCAATATCTTTTCATCGTTCGTTTCAAGCCCTTTCTCTTTCATCCAATCGTCGTCATAGAGCCTTGTAAGGTAATTACGCCCAGTGTCTGGAAGAATCACGAGCGCGTTTTTATCGCTGATATCGTTTCGCTTTAAGTATTTTATCGCTCCGACAAGTGCGCTACCTGAGGATCCTCCTGCCATAATTCCTTCCTCTCGTGCTAAGAACCGGGTCATAGAAAAAGATGATTGGTCATCAGTCTTCACTATTTCATCTATTACATCTAAATCAAGAGTATCAGGGATCAGGTCTTCGCCTATACCTTCGGTCAGATAAGTCTCGGCCTTTTTCTTTGCTTCTTCTTCGTCCATGCCGTCTTTTACCAAGCTTATTATAGATCCTTCAGGATCGACACCAATAATCTTGACGTCGATATTCTCTTTTAGATAATTACCGATTCCGGAGATAGTTCCCCCGGTCCCTAAACCCGAAAAAAAGTAATCTAAATCATTACCTATCTGCCCGAGTATTTCGGGGCCAGTGGTTTTTCTATGAGCTAACGGGTTATACTCGTTTTCATACTGATTCGGTAAATGAGCATTTTTTGAGGCGCTAACGTTCTTGTTCAATATTTTCTTTAATTCATCTATTCGATCTTCGTTTACCAATTTTTTCACAAACTCTATTATCTTTTCTAGTTCCTGATTGTCAATAATTTTTTCTTTTTCCCATATCAAGTTTCTTACCACTTTTGCTACACTATAATACGAGTTCGGTTCTTCAGGAGATACATCAGTCGGAGTCCTGATTACATTTCCCCCGTGTGCTTTCAAGAGGAGTTCCTTCTCCTTGCTCATTTTAGATGGCATTGTAAATACTGTTTTGTATCCGCTCAAGCTCGAGGCTATAGCGATCCCTACTCCGGTATTGCCAGAAGTAGGTTCTATTATTACACCTCCCTTTTTGATTTCCCCCTCCTTTTTTGCACCATTTACCATGAAAACTCCGATTCTATCTTTTATGCTTCCTCCAGGATTCAAATATTCTACCTTGGCATACAGATCGGATTCTAGATCGAAAAAATCGATGAGGTTGGATAATTTGACTATAGGAGTATCTCCTATTGCCTCGGAAATGTCCTTTTTGATCTTAAATTTTTTCTGACTTTTTTTGTTTTTCATCTTTTTCACATAATCGATCCTTTAGTATAACTATGTTATATCAACCCGCATAAATAGATTATGGTTAATGGTTGTTTCTATTATTCAATCGAAAGGAGCCACTCTGGACGGGATATATAGTAACGAAATCCTATTTTCTATAACTACTATTAGGGAAATATCAAAAAGTGGAAATCACTAAATATAACATAGTTATATTACTGATTTGTGTGCTATGAAATCTGATTGCTTGCTCAATGTTGACCAAGGTGATAGGTGATTTAAATTGAGTTCAAGCGAAGTAAAGAAGATATATGAAAAAAGAGCTCTAGATTACGAAGATTTTGTCATACCATGTAAAATATGCCAATATAATATGTTGATAGGAATATTGGACCTCGAAGGTGATGAACTAGGCGTAGATATAGGATGCGGACCAGGTGAACTCACTTGCATGCTTGCTGAGAAATTAGATGAGGGAAAGATGTGGGGTATCGATCTATCTTCTAATATGGTGGATATCGCCTCGAAAAAAGCTCAAAAGAGAGACATACAGAATGTGGGATTCATCGCAGCGGACTACCTTGAACTAGAATACGAAAATAAATTCGATATCTGTGTCAGTTCTTATCTCTTTCATTGGCTCTCTAGCCCCCTTTCTTTCATACGGTGGATCAAGCAGGTTTTGAAAAAAGATGGTAAATTAGGCCTAATCTCTCCTTCTCCTGAGTGGTACAAGGAAGTTCAGGCGGCATACCAGACTGTGATGGAACATTATGATGTAAAGTCGGAAGAGATTGTTGGGAAGAATATGTACTTACGGAGAGATATTGAGGAGTATCTTGAAAAAGAAGGATTTGAAATTCAAATTTCTAATGAATTTTGTTTTCGGGAGAATATTGACGTCGAATCCTGCTTGAAAAGGATAGATGCAAAAAGTGATCAGACTTACTTCCGGAAACTTCCAAAAGAGATGAAAAGGGACGCAGTGGAGATGTTCTTCAAAGAGTTAAAAGAAAATACAGAGGAACTTATTACTACTGAATCGGGTTACATCGTTGTTGCTAAAAATCGATGAAATTATTTTTGTTCCTTTCCTGTAATTAACTGTGTATATATTAAATTCGTGTCAAGATTTTCCAATACCATTATAATCTTGGAACCATCTATAAGTGTAGACTATGAAGATTAACACGGACTTACACATACACAGCAAGTACTCGAGCGGCGTATCTGATAAAATGGACTTCAAAATCTTGAGCGTCGAGGCTGAAAAGAAAGGCATTGACCTTCTTGGAACAGGAGACTGTTTACATCCTCGG
>SL_8KL_010_SEDDRAFT_10003146_pt1 | contig 13699 bp, 12 predicted proteins | sample SodLakKL_010_SED_4_FD_11160 | JGI IMG/M metagenome (IMG submission 11160) | reverse complement strand
CGTCCAAATTTTACCTTTCAACCTGAAAGTCCGACGGCTAGGGATGAGATCCAATTTATAGATCAGTCTTATGATCCCGACGGAGAGATAGTAGAACACTATTGGGATTTTGACGATGGGAACGTTTCTGAAGAAGAAGATGTCATTCACAGCTATGCTCTTAGCGGAAAGTATCGAGTTACATTGGTGGTTCGGGATGATGACGGCGAAGAAAACCATACGACTAAAACAGTAGAGATCGAAAACATCCCTCCCTCGGTTTCTTTTGACTACTTTCCGGAAGAGATCTATCCCGGTGATGAAGTGAACTTCCAAGACAACAGTGTTGACTATGACGGAAGGATAGTCGATCGTACATGGGATTTCGGGGACGGAGAAACATCAAAGACTTCAGATCCAACACACGTCTATGGAGAACCGGGTGAATACAGAGTTACCTTAACAGTTGAAGATAACATGGGGGCTACTAACAGCACTCATCGGTATTTAAAGGTCGAAAGCTCGGCCCCTGTCGCTGATTTCACATATCAACCCGATAACCCCCAGGTCAATGAGGAAGTTCGATTCTTAGATAACAGTACCGAAAGGCGGGGGGACATAATTTCCTGGGAATGGGATTTCGGAGATGGAACTGTATCGGAAGAACAGGATCCAACCCATTTATTCCAGGAAGAGGGAGAATACTCGGTAACTTTGACAGTAATCGATGAAGACGGAGAAAGTGATACAATCACAAAAACAGTGACAGTAGAAGGTGAAGTTTCACCGCCCTGGTTAGTTCTACTGATAGTAGCATCGGTGATAGGCATAGGAATAATTTTGATAATGTATTACAAAAGACATCGAAAAAAGAATGAAAAATTTTAAGATTTCACATGCCCCAGAACGGTTCTTCTTTCTGCTTTATCTCTTTTATTTCTTCTAAAATTCTTTTCTCGTCGAAGGTCAATTCTATCTCTTTCATCTTTTTGGCATCGCCTTCGGGCATATCGATGTAAAGATCTTCTTCTTCATCGATCTGCCTTCCAACGGTTATACCAGATATCGCTATGGCAACTTCGTCACCCTGTTCAGCAATATCTAAAGAGTGGTCACCATCTCGGATGCTCTTGATATTACCTACCACTCTACCGTCTTTCTTCAGTAGACGCCTATCCGGTTGTAGTTTACCTCCAAGGACCCTAACTCCAACGATTGCGGGTTTACTGATTCTGAAGGTATGATCTTCAAGTATACGGAACTTGCAAGGAAATACGAGCTTTCTTCTTTTTTCTTCCTCGATCATTCGCTTCTCTTGCTCTTTCCATTCTTTGTAATCATCTACTAAACGATACACTACGTCGTTCTCTATTACCTTTACACCTGACTCTTTCAATCCCTCTTTGGCATCGGGTAATATATTAACGTTGAATGCGAGTATGATCTTGTGTAAAGGGTCTTTCATAGTTTCAGCATCTACGATATCTTTTCGAGAAACATCTCCTACTGAAGCCATACCGATAGGGATATCCTCATCGTTAAGCTCAAAGGCGAGACCTTCTAGGGACCCTATCGCATCTGCTTTGATTACTACACCTTCTTCCTCGGTTTCGATGTTAGCTTCGGTTTCTGCCCTAACGGATTTCATTACCTCGTCTGTATCTCTGTCCCAAATCGCTCGGATCGGTGCACCTGCCACAATACCTTCTCCTTCTGGTGTTACTACTTTGATACCGGCAGCTGCATTTATTTCACGGACTTCGTCGAACCTTTCTTTTGGATCCCTGATCTCATCCATGGGTCTAGGTTTGAGAAGTGATTTGATCCTAGTCTTGATAGGTTTGCTTCTGGTACCTATGGCAACTTCGTCTCCCTTCCTGATGGTACCTTGATAAATGATCGTATCTAACGTGGTACCCAGTCCTAATTCCTCCTTGACCTCAAGTACCGTTCCCTCTCCAGGCCCTTCTTCGACTTCAAGTTCGTCTTTAAGGAATGTTTGAGCGAGGCCTATAAGAGTCATTAAAATATCTTCTACACCTTCTCCAGTTTTGGCGCTCATCGGTACTATAGCGATATTATTTGAAAAATCGTCGATCTGGTCATAACGATCCGAGGAAAATCCCATATCATAAAGGTCCCCTATAATTTCATAAAGGGCTTCTGTCATGCGATCCTGGGCACTTTTTGTCTGCTCATTAAAAGATTGTACAAAGGGTTTATTCTGGGAATTCCATCCGGCTATCCTATCTACTTTGTTCGCACCTATTATGAATGGTGTTTTATTTCTTTTAAGGATCTCTATAGACTCCTTTGTCTGTGGCATTAGTCCATCTTTGATGTCGATAATTAGTACAGCAAGGTCTGATAATGCTCCTCCTCTCGATCTCAAAGTCATAAAGGAGTGATGGCCAGGGGTATCGATAAAAAGTAGACCAGGTAAAGAGAATTCTACTTTACAGCCCAAAACCTCGCAAGCTTTTTTTAGAGCATCTACTGGGACTTCTGTAGCACCGATATGTTGAGTGATCTTACCAGCTTCCCGGTCAGCTACTGTGCTACCTCTTATACGATCTAAGAAAGTTGTCTTACCATGGTCGACATGACCGAGTACGCTGACGATGGGCTGTCTTATTGGCATCAATTGGCTTTATCTGAAGAAGGTATTTATCTTTTTTCCGGTAGTTTCGAATTTAGAAAACAAGCTTTTCGTTCGTATTAATTTCATCTTCTTGATATCCACAATACTTACAAGTTCTATCCTTCGACATCAACCCCTTTTTTCCGCATTGAGGGCATCTAACAAAGTCCTCTGTTTCTTTTCTCTCAGCATCTTTGCTAGTAGTTTTATCAGATTTAGTTTCTTTTTGCTTTCCCTCAAATCCGCTTTCCTTATCCAACTTACCCATGAATGCTATAACTTTCAGGTATCTGTTATCGGGTGGTACAAAGGAACAGATATCTATCGGCTGCCAACCTGATCTTATGCCTTTATTTATGGCTTTTTCACATTTGACTTCAGCACCATATCCCTCATAAGAGAGAACCTTTACCTTCTTATATCCCTTCATTTATTTCCTTTATTAGGATGGGAATATATATAATTTGGTTTGAGTCACTGTTTGATGCCAGAGAACCAATGATGTTCACTTATACATTTAAACCCGAGAGTTTCTGCTAAAGATACCGAAGGTTTATTATCCTTGAATATATCGACCACGGGTACTTGATCATTCTTCTCGGCGTGTTTACACATATGTTCAGTAATAGCTTTTGCAAAACCTTCTCGTCTCCAATCTCTTTTGACATGAAGAAAACCAAGATTAAGAACATCCTTAGTGATATAATGTGTCAGAGTCCAGGCCACCAATTCTCCGCCCCTCCTTATACCAAAAGCAGGACCCTTTCTTATCCTTTCAGCTATATAATCCGTAGAATCACTTCCTTGAAGTCCCCAGTATTCGTTGATCACCTCGGCATCTTCAACCTCTAACTCTTCTACTTCTAAATCAGGTTCCTCAAAATACTTCTTCGGGCGTTTAAAAAACCATGTAGGACGATCATCCTTGACCTCAATAACTTCTTTAGCGGCCTCAAATGCCTTATCATCTATGGCATGGAACCTGTACTCCTGACTTTCTAAATCCGATAATATATCTACCAAACTATTTTTATCCCCCCTCATCGATATGTAACCATCAGATTCTATGAGAACAGATTTGTGACCTTCCCCGAGATATAACTGTATATCCTCTTCATCTAATTTAGCGATAAGGTAGGAGTTTTTAAGAGGATCATTATCTAAAAACCTCTTAGCAAGAGTTCTTGGTTCCATGGAATGGTTTATAACACTTTGATATTTTTATCTATCGATTGATTTGTAAAATTAATAGCCGGTGTTATCTCTCGGAAAATATAAAATAGGCTTTCGATGCTATTAACTATGATGACATATGGTTTCGTAGATTTGAACCTTGTATTGAATGCGGTCATAGCGGTAGCATTAGGTGCTCTAATCGGTTTAGAAAGAGAGCATAGAGAAGATAAAAAGATGGTGATAGCCGGTGTTAGAACTTTCCCTATGACTTCTCTCGCAGGTGTGATTTTTGCTTTCTTATCCGAACATTTAGGTTATTCGATCATAGATGTTGGACTGATAATCTTTGGTGGTTTTGCATTACTTTTAGCATATCTGAAATACGAAGTCCATACGATAGGCATAACCACTCCTGTAGCATTTTTCCTTACTTTCCTTATAGGCCTCATGGTACAGCAGGGGTTTTTAGCAGAATCGGCTTTCTTGACTGTTTTCATCACATTTCTACTGTTGACCAAAGAAAGACTGCATAAGATAGCTAGAAATATAGGGGGATAGAAGGGTATAATTTTATATGGCGGCAATAAATCAACGTAGAATATGGACCTATTAGATGTAACGGAGAAAGCCTTGGAAAAAGAGTTATGTGACCATTGTCTGGGACGGATGTTCGCCCAGTTGGGTCATGGGCTTACAAACGATGAGAGAGGTAAAGCCCTGAGAGTTTATTATTCCATGGCTAAGACCGATGAAGAGAAAGTTGAAGTTCCAGAAAGCAGCGATGACTGTTCTGTCTGCGGAAATATCTTTAAGGATTTGGAACACTTCGCCTCATTAATAGTCGAAGCTTTTCAAGATTACGAATTCAACACATTCTTAGTCGGTACTAGAATAGATCCAGAGATCGAAGAAAACGAAGAGATGCTCTGGGCTGAACTTAATGTTACCACATCGGAGCCGATTAAATCGGAACTTAACAGAGAGATCGGGAAGAGGGTTTTTGATAGAATAGATGCTGATGTGGATTTAAAAACCCCAGAAATAAAAGGTATATTGGATACTAGATTCGATACTGTAGAGGTTGAGATCGCACCGCTTTTTGTTTATGGGAGATATAGGAAATTTGACAGAGGTATACCCCAGACCAAATGGACTTGTAAGAAATGTTGGGGTAAGGGATGCGACCATTGTGATGGTAAAGGAAAGATGTATGAGACAAGTGTGGAAGAGATAATCGGTGAACCTCTTAAAGAGATGGCCTTCGGTGAAGATTTTACATTACATGGTATGGGTAGGGAAGATATAGATGCTAGGATGCTTGGTAATGGACGACCATTCGTCATGGAGATAAAGAACCCGATAGTAAGAGATATTGACTTCGAAGAGTTAAAGGATAAGATAAAGGACGATGTTAGAGTTGAAGTAGGTTCTTTATCTTTCACAAACAGGGACAAGATCATCGAAATAAAGGAAGCTAGAGCAGATAAAACATATAAAGTGAGGGTTGAACATTCCTCAGAAGTTGATAGGGCAAAATATAAAAAGGCCTTACATTCTTTGAAGGGAACGAAGATCTCGCAGAGAACCCCTCAGAGAGTTAGCCACAGGCGGAGCGACAAGATTAGGATCAGGGAATTGAAAGAGATAAACCTAGAAAAACTTGAAGGCAAAATATCTGAAATCGTCATGAGATGTGAGGCTGGCATGTACGTAAAAGAGTTTGTACATGGAGATGATGGCCGTACCGTACCGAACCTCTCTGAAAAGATCGGGGTCGGATGTGAAGTCCTCGTATTAGATGTATTAGATGTACACTACTAAATGGATGTGATTGGTTATGAAGAAGTCAAAAGGAATCCGACAGGGAACTAGAAAGATACTCAGAAAAAAACCTAGGGAAAAAGGAATGATCCCTATCACTCGAGCACTCAAAGAGTTCGAAGAAGGAGAGAAAGCAAGGATAAAGATCGAACCTAGCGTACATAAAGGGCAGCCACATAGACGTTTTCATGGAAAAACAGGTGTGGTAACAGGTAAACAAGGAAAAGCTTTTGTAGTTGAAGTCAAGGACGGAGGAGAAGTTAAAAAGGTGATCGCGAGGTCTGAACACCTTCGCAAATTAGAATGAGGAGGAGATAAAGATGACAGAAGAGTCTAGATATGTTTCATTAGCGGAGGTTAAAGATATTTTAAAAGAAGAAGCTGAAAAGAGGGAACTTACTTACGAACAGAGTCTTGCTCTAAGTCATGCTGAACAATTCGTTAAATTAGATAAAGAAGAAACGGATGAGTTAATAGAAAAGCTTCAAGACGAGTTTGACTTCATGAAAGAAAAAATAGCATATAAAACAGCCGATATATTACCAACTGATGCAGATGGTGTATTGGCTGTCTTCTCAAAAGATAGATATACACCCTCAAAGGATGAAATCGAGGATATAACTAATTTGATAAAGCAATATGTGGAAGGATAAAAAAATGGAAGACTACGCTTATGTGCTAGATTATCTAGCAGAGGGAAGACCAGATCAAGGCGGATATAAGCATGAGAGCTTAACCCTAGCATTAGGGGAGGATGAGTTAAAACTTTTTGAACTTATATTGAAAAGAGATAAAACGGTATTCATCGGGGAAAGGGTTTACATAGGCAAGGATACGGAAAAGAGAGAAAAGGTAAAACATGTAAAACATAGAATTGGTTGGGATGAACTAACACATGCAGCACAAAGTGAAGTACCCTACATCATTGAAGATATAATCGAGGAAAAAGAAGAAAAATATCTAGAATTTTATAACGTTGCTAGACCGATTACCAAAAGATATCATATGTTAGAATTACTCCCTGGACTTGGACAAAAAAAGATGAACGCAATTCTTGAGGAGCGAAAAAAGAACGGTGAATTCAAAAATTTTGAAGATCTAGAGGAAAGAGTACCTTTGTTACACAAACCTAAGAAATTGGTTAAAGAAAGGATACTGACAGAATTAAAAGACCCTAGTGTTAAATACAAGATTTGGGTAGCAGATTGATATGTATTATGAAGAAAAAGACGAAAACATAGACACTGAGGTTGAAGGTGCTGAAAAGTTTATGACAGTTTTCTTTGTTTTCGATTCAGTACTGGAAAACAGTGAGATGAAATCAAACGCCGCTTTGGAACTATTTAAAAAGATCCAATCAGAGAGTCTGAATTAGATAGATGAATTCTTAAGCATCCGGTTGGATATATACCGGAATATTTTTATACCTTAAGTTAGCTTTATGTCTTTGTCCGACGTATAAAAATTATTTGTCGGACTTTATTATCCCTTGGGATGGGATCAAGCATGCACTCTAATCTAGATAAAAGCAAGGTAAAAAGAAAACCAGTTATCGACTGGAGGAGATATTTTGTATTTAAAAAAGATTTTGATGGAGAATTTTAAATCGTTCGGGAAGAAGATGGAAATACCCGTTAAGAAAGGGTATACGAATATCACTGGTCCAAATGGATCTGGTAAATCCAATATCGGTGATGCTATATTATTCGTATTAGGACCTAAAAGCTCTAAGGAGATAAGGGCTGGACGTCTGACAGATTTGATATTCAACGGAGGTAAAGATGGTAAGCCAGCTGATTTTTGTAAGGTTAGTTTGACCTTTGACAACGATGACCAAACTATACCCATGAATGAGGACCAGATAACGTTTACTAGAAAGGTCCAGCGATCTGATAACCAGCAGGGCTATAATTCATACTTTTATATCAATGGTAGATCATCCTCATTGACAGAATTTCAAGATCTTCTAGCACATGCTAGGATATCACCAGATGGATACAACATAGTCCAACAGGGAGATATTTCTAGGATAGTCAAGATGAGCGATTTCGAAAGAAGAAAGACTTTGGACGATATCGCAGGTATCACCCAGTACGACAGTGAGATCGAAGAAGCTGAAGATAAAAAAGAGGACGTTATCGATGATCTAGACCGTATAAATATCATATTAGATGAGATTCAGACCCAGGTCAAGGAATTAGAAAGCGATAGGACTGAGGCGTTAAAATTTCAAGAATTGTCTGACAAAGTTAAAGAAGCTAAATCGATGAAAGCTTGGAAGACCTACAAAGAGACGGAAAGGGAGATATCGAACGTCAATAATGATATAGAAGAAAACAAAGAGAGGATAGAAGAGATAAAAAGTAAAAAAGAACAGATCAAAGAAAAGATTTCAAATTTATCTAAAGATATAGATGATTTAGAGGATAAGATAAGCTCAAGAACCGATGAGAAAAGTTCTGACCTTCAGGAAACCATAAATGAACTCAAACTGGAGATAGCTCGAGCTGAGGACCAAAACGAAGATGCGGATCATACTATTAAGAACAATAAAGAAAGAAGAGAATATCTAAAAGAAGAGGTAGCTAACAGTAAGGATAAACTCCTCGACCTGAAAAAAAATATCGGTGAAGTCAAGGAAAGTAAAAAGGAAACTAAAGAAGAGTTGGAAGAAGTACAAAAAGATATTGAAGAAGTTAAATCAAAACAGTCCGAGTCTGATGATAGGATAAGTGATCTTAGGAAAGAAGGGATCCGAGTAAAAAATAAGATAGACAAAAAGACTGATTCACTTGCAGATAAAAAAGTAGAATTAGATAGGAACAAGGATAAGATAGACCGTCTTGTAGAAGAGATATCTGAGATCCAAGAGGAAAAAGAAGCACTAGAGTTCGAAAAGAAGGAGAGTGAATGGACTCTCAAAGAACTAAAGTCAGATAATAAAGACGTTCAAGGGGAACTCAAGAAATTAAAAGAAGAATTCCATGATAAGAAGCGAAAGGAAAAGAGGTTAAGGGAAGATAAGAGTGACCTCCAGGATAGGGTGAACAGGTTGGAAAGGGAATACAACCAGCTCAAGGCTCAGAAGGAAGCCGCTAAAAATGTGAAAAGGGGTTATAGCCGAGCGGTATCAACTATATTGGAAAGCAGGGATAGAGGTGATATAGAAGGTATACATGGGACCATAGCTGAGCTGGCAGATGTAGATGAGAAATATGAGACCGCGTTACAGGTATCTGCTGGGGGCCGTATGCAGTCGATTGTCGTTGAAAACGATAAAGTTGCGTCAAGAGCTATCAAACACCTAAAAAAGAATGATGCCGGTAGAGCCACATTTTTACCTTTGAATAAGATGAGAAAAGGGCGTCCTAGAGGCAAGGCCATCAGGGCTGTCAAAGATGATAGTGCGGTGGATTTCGCTTTAGAACTTGTGGATTTTGATGATCGATATGAGAACGTTTTCTGGTATGTTTTCCAGGATACAGTGGTGATGGAAGATATCGATTCAGCTCGTGAGTTGATGGGGGGAGTTAGGATGGTGACCCTGGATGGCGAGAAGATCGAGAGAAGCGGTGCAATGGTTGGTGGAACCTTGAGTAAAAAGATGATGAGTTTTTCAGCTCCTGACAGAGGTAAGTTAGATAGGGTTGCAACCGAACTCAAAACTACAAGGCAAAATCTCAATAAAATTACATCAGAATTGAAAGAAGTCCAAGACAGAATAGATGAGATACAGGATAAGATGGGGGAATTAAGATCAGAGGGAGATAAAACAGGTAAGATAGATACTCTAGAAGCTCAGGTCAAAAGGACCAAAGAGAAAATAAAACGGAAATCTGAGATTTTAGAGGAAAAAATAGAAGAAAAATCAGATCTTGAAGAAAATGTAAGTAAGTTAGAAAAGGCCATAGATCACATCGAAAGTGAGATAAACAAACTAAAAGAAAAAAGGAAGGGGATAGCAGAGAACATCAAAGATGTTAGTCCTCAAGAACTATCCACAACTCTATCCAACCTTCAAGATAAAGAAGTAAAACTAGATAAGAAAATGAATAAGCTCGAATCTGAGATAGAGATGAAATTAGATAAAAAAGAAAGACTAGAAGATAACATAGAATCAATGAAAGAAAAGAGACAGGATTTGAAGGATGAGATCGAGGAAAAAAAATCGACTATAAGGAAGAACGAACAAACCATCGATTCAAAAAAGAACGAACTAGAAGGATACGAAGAAAGAATATCTTCCTTCTCGGACGAGATCAAAGAATTTAGAGAAGAATTAGACAAGAAAAAAGAGAAGAAGATAGAGTTCAAACATAAGATGGAAAGCTTAGATAGTGAACTAGAGGCTAAAAAACAATATATCCATACCCAACAAAGAAAGATCGATTCTCTTAAAAATGCTTTGAGTGATCTTAAAGATGAGATCGAAGACGAAAAGGAGTATGGAGATGAAGAACTTCCTTCCATGAAAGAGTTGAAGAATACCATTAGACGAGGCGAAAACCAGATGGAACAACTTCAGCCTGTGAACATGAGGGCCTTAAAAGATTATGACAAAAAGAAGGAAAGGATGGACGAGTTAAAAGAGAAATACACTGAGCTTGAAAATAGAAGAGAGGAACTCGACAAACTCATCGAACAGTTAGATGAGAAAAAGAAAGTAGGTCTTATGGAAGTGAAAGAAGAGATCAACGAAAACTTCAAGAAAGTTTATGATGAACTTTCAGAAGGTGGAGATGCCCATATAGAGTTGGAAGATCCAGAATCACCCTTCGAAGGTGGGTTGATAATAAAAGTAAGACCACCTGGTAAAACTGTTCACAGGATAGATGCACTCTCAGGAGGAGAGAAAGGATTAGTGTCCATGGCGTTCATATTCGCAATACAGAGGTATGATCCATCACCGTTCTATTTACTCGATGAGATCGACCAGAATCTTGATGGAGTTAACGCTGAAAACGTTGCTCAGATGATCAATAAAAATTCAAATTTCGCCCAGTTCATACAGGTGTCTTTGAGAAAAGTTACTTTGAAGAAATCTGACCATATCATCGGCGTGACCATGCATGATGACGGCATATCAGACGTCATAATGAAGGTCAACATAGGGGATAAAAAAGAAGGCGATATACCTGAGCTTTCAGGTATGAGCAAGCTGAGAACGGAGGTGTGATCTATGGTATGTGATGTAAAACAACCGGTAGACTTGGAAGATGATGTCAAAAAGGAAGTTGTAAATCATCTTATATTCCATAAATCTTTGATCGATGAAAAAAGGAACGGAGAAAGGATCAATGATTACCTAGAGATGGTCGAGACTATGAATGGGGATTATCAGATATCTAACGACCCCTTCGAAAACGCCATCGCTTCGATTTTCAAACTTGTTATGGACGAGAATCTAGATCCTTGGAATATCGATCTGGTTTCTTTCACTAACATGTATCTTGAACAGGCTCAGAACAAAGAAACTATAGATTTCATAGTAGCTGGTCAGTTGGTAAATATGGCCTGGTCGATACTAAAGATGCAGTGCGAAGAAACACTTTTATCGGCTGAGAATGGTGAAGAAGAAGAGCTCATAGAGGATGAATTCATATCCCAGTGGGAATGCTTCGATTATGAGATGTACGATGAACCAGAAGACTTAGATTACGAACAAGAAGTATTAGAAGATGAAGAACCGATACTAGAAAAGGCCGTCAGAAGAGAAGAGAAAAAACCTGTTTCATTGATACAGTTAGTCGAAGCCTTTGAAGAAGCTAGAAAAGAGTCAAAATATAGGGAGAAGATGGAGCGACTGAGGAAGGAAAACAAGAAAAAGAGGGAAGAGGAAGAAGCACAGAGGAAGGAAAGCTATGAAACAAAGGCGCATAAAGAAGACCTTTATCATGACATAGCATTAACCTGGGAAAGGATATGCTGGTATCAAACAGATGAACTTACCTTTGATATGATCCATGACAATAGGCTGTCAGATCTCATCACCACTCTTGTTTCTGTTCTGTTTTTACACCATAAAAAGAAGATAAAGTTGGAGCAGGAGTTTTATCCAGATGGTCCTATCAAAATAGAAAATATTGTTCCAGAAGATGAAAGGGAAGAAGGTCTTCTAAGATATATCTCTGAAAAGAACGACGACGCTGCTACTACTCTAGAACAACTAGCTACCATCTGAAGCTTCAGCAGGTGTAGTAATATTCATTTTGAGATTTTTGTTTCCTATCTAACCTAGAATCTAGTTTATTAACTCTAGGTCTATTTGTATCTGGATCCCTCCTAAAGGTTATCTCGATTTCACTTAGGAAGTTGTTCATACCTTTCCGCATGTCATACGGACCCTCACCTTTTCCATGAACTCCAGGTTCACCTGAGAAATTCATGATAAGATCAGATACATAATCTATGAAATAGACATCGTGGTCGACTATCATTCCAGCTTTACTAGACTTCTCCATGAATCGTCTAATTGTTTTGGCTGCATCCATTCTTCTACTGGAATCTAGATAAGCACTAGGTTCATCTATAAGATATAGATCAGCATCTCTACCCAAACATAGTCCGATAACGACCCTTTGAAGTTCGCCACCACTGAGATTAGATAATTCTCTTTCATAAAGGTCCTCTAAATCCAATGGATGGACCACTTGAGATTTGAAAACACTAGTATTGAATCTATCACTTATTTCCGTGTGATAAAGGTCCATAACCCTACCTTCAAAGTTTGGTTTTATATATTGGGGTTTATAACTGACGGTGATATGCTTCTCCATTTCTCCTTCAGTGGGTTTTATAACATCGGCTAACATCTTTACAAAGGTTGTTTTACCGGTGGCATTCGGGCCCACTATACCTATAACTTCACCTTCGGGTATTTCTCCTGGTTCAGTTTCAAGCTCAAAGCTGTCCCATCTTTTAACGAGCCTATCGTATCTAATCAATGGGTTCGAGTGCCATTCCCCAGATGGAGTATGATCATCGAATTCGATGACATTATTCCTGAATCTTACATTTTCTTCCTCTAAAAACCCGTTCAAATAAGTGTTGATGGCTTTTCTGACGCCTCTGGGTTGTGCTACTACACCGTAAGCACCTTTGTCGCCATAGATTATGTGAACGTTATCTGCAAGAAAATCCAGTACTGCTAGGTCGTGCTCTATAACCATAACTTGATTATCCTTACTTTTTTCTTGAATAGCTTTAGCAACACTCAGTCTTTGTTTCATATCTAGGTATGAGGAAGGTTCATCGTAGAAATAAACGTCCGCTTCTTTGGTTGATGCGGCGGCTATGGCAACTCTTTGTAATTCACCACCAGACAAATTCTTTAGAGTTGATTCCAATGTGTGCTCTATCCCTAACATCTTTACCCAACTCATATAATCGTCCCCGACACCACTCAAAAGATCCTCTACTTTACCAGAATAATGAGCTGGGATATTATCTACATATTGAGGCTTCAGCGAGGTTTTTATACCCTCCTCAGATAGCGACTTAAAATAATCTCCCAATCCAGTACCAGAATACCTATCCAAAACTGCATCCCAAGAAGGTTCTTCTTCATACTTTCCCATATTAGGTATGATCTCTCCAGATAGTATCCTGATAGCAGTTGTCTTACCGATACCATTTCCACCGAGAAGACCGATGACCATACCCTTTTGAGGCACAGGTAAACGGTATAAGCGGAATGAATTTTCACCGAACTGGTGTATCTTATCTTCCTTGAGCTCTTCCGGAAGGTTGATTATTTTGATCGCATCGAAGGGACATTTGTCCACACAGATACCACAACCGGCACAGAGTTCTTCTGAGATCTTGATACCATCCTCAGTTTTGACGATGGTTTCGTCCCCGGTCCTTACTCTAGGACAATATTGTATGCATTCATAACCACATCTATCCGATCTACATTTATCCTCTAAGACTACAGCTATTCGCATCGTTAGGGCATTACGGTCGGTGGTATTTTAGCTTTAGTCAACTTCTCCCACCTAAAGGCAGGGAGCTATCTCAGAATTTTCGCAGAAAATTCTAAATATCGATTGAATTCCACTGGACAGGAATTCAAGTAGATTG
>SL_8KL_010_SEDDRAFT_10003145_pt1 | contig 13699 bp, 11 predicted proteins | sample SodLakKL_010_SED_4_FD_11160 | JGI IMG/M metagenome (IMG submission 11160) | reverse complement strand
GCTGCTATCGGTTATGCTGACGAAGATGGTGTAAAATCGTTAGACGTTGCAGTTGATAAAAGCTCAGAAGCCTATGATCCGACTGTATTGGAGAATGTTACCAGCGGAAACTATCCGCTGACTCGCCCCCTTTATCAGTACATAATCGGCAAGCCGCAAGGAGCCCTGCTTGATTACCTGCTTTACGAAGTTAGCGATGAGGGGCAGGATATTGTCCTCGATGAAGGGTTTTATCCGATTACAGAAGAAGACCGTGAATTTAATAAAAATGCCCTGGAATAAAACAGGGTTAACAATAAAGGGCCCGGCAGCCTGGTTAAGTTTCAGGATGCCGGGTCTATAAAAAATAAAGATGCAAATTGATAAAGGATGGGATAGAGTTGGCTTCCATTACAGAGAAAGCGATGAGGGTATTATTTGTATTCTGCGGACTGGCGATCATTTTATTCCTGGTTGGTATACTCTACGTCTTACTATCGAACAGCATGCCCGGTTTAATGGAACTGGGCTTTGGTCCATTTTTTGCTGCAGACAGGTGGAACCCCGCTGCTTACGGTGAACCGACTTACAGCCTGATCAATATGATCTACGGTACTTTAATGGTTACCCTGGGAGCCCTGATTTTTGCAGTGCCTATTGGTGTTGCAGCAGCAGCTTACCTGGCGGAAATTGCATCACCCTGGGAAAGGGAGCTTTTTAAGCCGATTGTTGAAGTTTTAGCCGGGGTGCCGTCAGTTGTATTAGGCTTTTTTGGCCTGGTGGTACTTGCTCCGCTGATTGCCAGAATTTTCAACTTAAACAGCGGTTTGAATGCTTTTAATGGAGCAATCCTGGTTGGGATCATGGCTTTGCCTATAATTATTACCCTGGCTGAAGATGCCATCACTGCTGTACCCAAAGAATATCGCCATGCTTCGTTGGCTCTCGGTGGAACCCGCTGGCAGACCATCTGGAAAACAACTATACCGGCAGCTTTTTCCGGGATTACTGCTGCTGCCATGCTTGGTATGGGCAGGGCAATTGGTGAAACAATGATTGTTTTAATGGTAACCGGCAACATGGTTGCTCGCCCGGATTCGTTCCTCGATTCGGTTAGGACTCTAAGTGCAGGCATTGCTATCGATATTGGAGATGTGGTTTTTAATTCCAACCACTTCCATGCTCTTTTTGTGGCGGGTTTGCTGCTTTTTCTGATTACCTTTATAGTCAACCTGCTTGCTGATATTTTAATCCAGCGAAAGCCGGAGGCAAATAAATGAAAACTGAAGTGATTAACAGAGTTGTTTTAACAGAAAAGAAAACATCTGAATGGCGCAGTTATGAGCTGGCTGGTTTCTGGGCCCTTCGTTTAACCCTGGTCCTGGTAATNCTAATCCTTGGTNTTATAGTCTTTGATATTGTTTCTAAGGGTGCCGGGGTGATTAACTGGGAATTTTTAACCCAACCGCCCCGGGTTGGCATGACTGAAGGCGGAATATTTCCGGCTATTGTGGGTACATTCTATGTTACCTTGATTACAATAGCTTTTGCAGTACCTTTAGGTGTTGGTGCGGCAATTTATCTTAATGAATATGCGGTGCAGGGTAAGTTTACCCGCTTAGTTCGCATGTCTGTGCGTAATCTGGCCGGCGTTCCTTCGATTGTATTCGGCCTTTTCGGAATGGCTGTATTTGTTAAAATATTTGGCTTTGGACCATCTCTGATTGCTGCCGGTTTTACCCTGGGTCTTTTAACTTTGCCGGTTACGGTAACTGCCTCTGAAGAGGCCTTGAGAACTGTCCCGAGGGCCTACCGAGAAGGTTCTTTCGCCTTGGGGGCAACCCGCTGGCAGGTGGTCAGGACAGTTGTGCTGCCGCGGGCTATACCCGGAATTTTGACTGGCACTATCCTTGGCCTGGCCCGGGCGGCAGGAGAAACCGCTCCTATTCTGGCAACTGGCGCGGCCTTCTTTCTGCCGCACCTTCCCGATTCAATTAGGAGCCAGTTCATGGCGCTGCCCTATCACCTATTTATTATGTCTACACAGCACCATGCTATTTCCCAGGTTCGTCCCATTGCCTATGGTACTGCCCTGGTCCTGCTGGCCTTAGTTTGTTTGCTTAACCTGGCAGCAGTTCTTTTACGAAAGCGGTATCGTGATAAAGTGGCAAAAGGCCTTTAAAGAGAGAAGTTTAGTGTCAATTAAATAGTTTGGGGGCTCTGTTATCTAAAAATAGAGTCACTGACATTTAAGATGAGAGGAGTGTTTAAAGTTCCCGGTCCGGGAACTTGATAAAAATGATGCAAACAAATACTAATTTAAAAATAGACCAAACCCTGGTTCAGAAAACCATTAACCCTGAACTCATCAAAACAACGCAGGATAATGAGTGTGATTACTGTGAAGTAAAAATAGAAAACCTGAACTTTTTTTATGGATCTATTCAGGCCCTGTTCAATGTCACAGTAAAGGTCCGTGAAAAAGGGGTTGCCGCGCTAATCGGACCTTCGGGATGTGGCAAGTCTACCTTCTTAAGAGTTCTAAACCGCATGAATGATCTAATCCCGGGAACCAGGCTGGAGGGCAAGGTATCTATTCACGGTGAAAACATTTATGCTCCGAATACTGATGTAGTTAATCTTAGGAAAAAAGTGGGCATGGTTTTTCAGCATCCCAACCCTTTTCCGAAGAGTATATTTGACAATATTGCCTACGGCCCGCGAATTGATGGGTTGAAAGATAAAGTAAAGTTAAATGAAATTGTAGAGAGCAGTTTAAAGGGGGCGGCCTTGTGGGATGAAGTTAAAGATCGCTTGAATGAACCGGCTTTAGCTCTGTCTGGAGGGCAGCAGCAGCGTTTATGCATTGCTCGGGCTCTGGCGGTTAAACCAAGTATCCTGCTCATGGACGAACCGACCTCCGCAATTGATCCGCTTGCTACGCAACGGATTGAAGATTTGATTAGGGAGCTTTGTAGCAATTACACCATAATAATTGTGACCCACAATATGCAGCAGGCAGCACGAATTTCAGATCACACTGGCTTTTTCTTGCAGGGTGAGATGGTTGAATGGGGTGAAACGTCCAAACTGTTTACTAAGCCTGAAGAACAGAGAACGGAAGATTATATAACCGGCCGTTTTGGCTAAACTTGGTTTAATTTAAAGGAGAGGTTGAACGTGAGCAGTTCAGAATATTCGACAGAGCGCAAAGTTGTTTATGAAGAAAAGATGAAACATCTGCAGGAGAAGCTGCAGAAAATGGGCAGCCTGGTAGAGGAATCAATAGCCCGGTCAATCGAAGCTTTAAAAAAACAGGATCTTGAATTGGCGCAAAAAGTTATTGCAAGCGATGATAATATAGACGATCTGGAGCAGGAAATAGAAGAAAAATGTCTGGAAGTTATCGCCACCCAGCAGCCCATGGCCAGGGATTTGCGGAGAGTTGCAACCCTTTTTAAAATGATTAATGATCTTGAACGGATGGCAGACTATGCAACCAGCATTGCCAAGACCACTCTGCGTATTGCAGACGAACCGCTCATTAAACCACTTGTCGATATTCCCAGGATGGCAGTATTAAGCCAAAAAATGGTCAAACAATCGCTTGATGCTTATGTCCGGGAAGATGTAGACCTGGCAGTTTCTGTGGGAACAGATGATGATGAAGTAGATAAACTTTTCGGCCAAATCTTCAGGGAGTTGCTGACAATCATGATGGAAAACCCGCGCACAATTACCCAGGCTACCCACTTGCTTTTTGTCGGCCGCTGGTTGGAGCGTATTGGCGATCACGCCACCAATATTGCTGAAGAAGTGATTTTCCTGGTGACCGGTGAAAAAAGAAAACTTAATGATTAATCAACAAGAGGTGTGATATGAAAAAATATAAAGTACTTTTCCTATGCACAGGTAACTCGGCACGAAGTCAGATGGCAGAAGCATTTTTACGCTACCATGGCGGAGAAAAATTTGCTGCTTACAGTGCCGGAGTGGAGCCACATGGTATTAATCCTCTGACAGAAAAAGTTATGAATGAGGCGGGAGTAAGCATGGAAGGTCAGTATTCTAAAGATCTTACCGAGTATATGGGGAAAGAGTATTTTGGCCATTTGATAACAGTTTGTTCCAATGCAGAAGAAAAATGCCCAAGCACATTTCTCGGGGCTTTCAAGCGTATAAGCTGGAACTTTGATGATCCAGCTTCTTTGGAAGGCAGTGAGGAGGAGAAACTGGCAAAGTTCAGGGAAGTAAGGGACAAAATAGAGGGGCAGGTGAAAGAATGGATTCAAAACCATATTTAAATTGGATTTCACGACAGTTTTGAGACAGCTGAACATTTTTAGGTGACTGTCATCAGGGTAGATGACACAGCTGGTTGGACTTTGTCACCCCTTTTTCTTGGTGGGAAAAGNATAGGTGGGGACAGTTACCCCGTCCACGTTCGGACGAGGGAGCCTGATGATATGCTTCGGCAGATCGCTGTCAAGGGTGGTGATTACACGAAAAAAAACAGCCCACTGTGGCCTGGATAAGGCCGGATCAGCCGGCTCAACATAGCCTGAATTAATTCCTTGACATCTGCAAATATTTTCTGTTGGTTGACACCTCTGATCATGATCTGCAAGATATTCCTTTATTGCCATGATAGGGGAGGCATCTAAATGAATAAACCGGGAAAGAGGACAACCATATACCTAGATCCCACTTTGCATAAAGCTCTGAAACTTAAATCAGTTGAAATACACAGATCTCTATCAACCCTGATTAACAATGCAATCAGAGAATCTATCCAGAACGATGCCGAATATCCTGGAGTATTCGAAGAAGGGGTCCGCGAAACATTTTCCGTCCGGTTTCGCCAGGTTCTGCACTACTGGTTGCGGCGGGGAGGATAACTTCGTTTTTATTCTCCTGGTATGTACATACCAGTAACCCCCATAAGTTTTTTTACTGCGGAGCTTTTCAACTTTTTCCTGCTCCAGCTCTACTGCATCGAACAGGATTTTTCATAGAAATTTAAACTCTAATCCTATATTTTATGTATCATATGATATTGGCATAATGACTATTTCGGATGTAACTTCATTTACTCCGGGCACACTCTTAATCACCTTTATCATTTCTTCAAGTTCTTCTTTGCTATATATCACGCCACTGAGATGAACCTTTCCACCCCCTGTGATTTCAACAAAGCTGGTATAAAAATCTGAAAAGTTGCTTTTTATAATAGCGGCGTCGACCTTGCGTTTGAGGGAGGAAGATTCCATTTCCTCAACGGCTTTCAAGCTGCATGTTTTAATCTCTTCAGATCCGGCCAGATTCAAAATAAGTTTAACCGCCCAATCTGGGCTCAGTTTTTCCAGGTTAATTACCAAATCATACCCTGACGAATCTTTCCAGTCGCGATTGAAAGCATACTGGACAAAGTCTTTCAGGCGCTTATCCATTTTGTGGACCAACTGTATTGCAGCTTCTTCAGTGATATCCTGTTCTTTACTCAGCCATTTGCCCCGGGTTTCCTCCGGGGTGTGGATTAAAACATGAAGGGCACAATGGAAGTCCTCTAGAAAGACCTGTGCTCCATGCCCGACGATCAAACCTTCGCCTTCACTTGCGATATCAAAAATAACCGAGCCGAGAAGATCCAGGTATAGGGTCGGTTTGTTGGTGAAAAGCCTGTCAAAAAGACGCGGCGCTTTTTCGTCTATGCCTGCCAGGTCTTTGCTGGTAATGCCCATGGATAATGCTCTTTCCTGAATTTTATGGTCATCATATAATTCTATTCCAAGCTGTTCCGATACTTCCTTCGCGATCTTTTCACCACCAGAGCCAAACGATGAAGTAATAGTGATCAATGACATAGTTTAACCTCCCGTTTTTTATGACACTTATAATATTTGCCTGTCTAGCGTTAATAACGAACTAACATAATCTTATGCTAATTCATAATATCATAATATCATAATATCGACGCATTATCAATATTTAAACGGTAAGGCCTTTTTCGATCTAGTCTTACAGGAAGAAATCGCCTGACTTTATCACAACATAGAAGCAAGCAATGTGATTACCGTGAATCAATTGATTTCGATTGGTTTTCTCCTTCTGAGTTTGATCCGGAAAGCTTGGCCCGCCAGCTCTAACACTTGAAGCCCTTTATAATTAATGAGCTACCAGAGGCACTTTGCACGGAATAATAGATGATGTAAGGGTTAGCTGGTTTTATTAGCCTAATCCTCTTTTGGATAGTTTCATCACATGTTCTTCTATCCCGGGTTTAAGGTTAGCTTCACTTAAAGATATTGGCACAATGAAACTGACAGCGCGGTCGGTCTGGGCGCCCAGGTTTAATCGATCTATCTACACCTTGAAAAAATGTTTATCCGGTTACCGCCTGGTTCTTTAGGAGTAGTTATAAATTCCTCTTTATTACCATATAATATAGTCCTTCTGGGTGATGTAAATTAATCGGTTAAGTTGTATAAAAGAAATAGCCTGCTTAGCTGTTCATAGAAAAGGAGTGTTTGCTGATGAGAAAAATTCTTTTAGGCTTGGTTGTTACCGGGTTTGCCCTAATAGTATTTATATCAGTTCGGCCTTTGACAGATACCTTAACCATCAACCCGGAGCCCCCACAGACGGAGATCCCGGAAGAGAGCATCGTTCTGGAGCCGGCCGGCCATTTTTCCGTTTCCCAGGGAAAAAGTTACCGGGCTTTATCGGTGACGAACAATTTAAGTGAACCGGTCAATTTCAGCCTGGGGCACGAACACAGCCACATTACATTCAATCCCCGCGAGGCTTCCCTTACCCCCGGCAGGACCAGGGAAATCGAAATCGAAGTTGGCTATCAATGTCCTCCCGGAGAAATAGAGCTCCCGGTTTACCTGCGTGCCGAAACAAATGGAGAAAGGTTTGGGGTAGAGACAATTTTGCTATTCGAAGTAGCCGAAGGCAGTATTTCCTTAGATTACGGTGATGATAGCCTGCAGGTATGGTGGGATGATGAACCCGCGCCAAGGGGGGTCCAGGTAACCTACCGTTCTCCCGGCGAGGCTGACTGGAGAATTTGGGGCGAAACTCCCCGCCTTGACCCACCCGAGCACCTTTCTGCCGGTGAACATGAATTTGAATTTAAAGCCAGGCTTGGTGAAGTTGAATCGCCGGTTGAAGTTTTTGTGATCAATGTGGAAGAAACAATTGCTGAAGAAGAAGAGCCCGAGGAAGAAAAGACTACTGTTTCGGCTTCCGGAAGCAGTTCCAATTCCGATGAACCGGAAAAAGGGACCATTAATTGGGACGGCGGCACTTATACCGGGCAGCTAAAGGACGGCATTCCTCACGGCAGAGGGATATGGACCCATTCGGACGGACGGGAATACACCGGTGATTTTGATCAAGGCAGTATGGAAGGCCAGGGCACGATGATCTTTCCAGGTGGAGAAGAGTACAGGGGAGATTTTAAAGACGGGGTTGCTCACGGCCAGGGAACGATGTCCCACCCACGGGAAGGCTCACTCAGCGGCAGGTGGGTTGACGGCCGGTATGTGCAGGAAGAGAAGAAAAACGACAGCGAGTGGTATGAAAATTAAAGCAATCAATGCGTGCGGATTAAGCTACTGGTCGGCNTGGTGAAGCCCTTTTGAAACAGCTAAAAGGGCGGCCTGGGTGCGGTCCTTCAGCCCGAGTTTCTCCAGAATTGCCCCCACATGTTTTTTTACCGTATGTTCGCTGATAAATAATTCATTTGCAATTGTGGTATTGTTTAAGCCTTTGCTCAATGCTTTGAGCACTTCAAATTCGCGTTGGGTTAATTCTTCCAGATCAGGCTTTTTCTTGTAGGGACCTGATTCCATGGCAAACTGCACCACGGCCGGGTCAAAATATTTTCTACCCTGGCTGACGCTGTGGATGGCCCCAATCAATTCCTCGGGCAGAGTTTCTTTCAGGACATATCCATCGACATCTTCTTTTATGGCTGCCCTTATTTCTTCTTCCGTGGAATAAGAGGTCAGCACTATATAGCGGGTTTCCGGGCATAACGTGCGGCCTTTCCTGACAATATCCAAACCGTGTTCATTATGCAGCCTTAAATCAACCAGGGCCACATGGGGCTTGTGTTCACTGATAAGCTTCAGGGCTTCGTCAATGTTGGAAGCACTGCCCATCAGTTCTAGGTCCTTTTCCAAACGGACCGCGGACTCGATTCCCCTGCGCACCAGGGGATGATCATCAATCATAATTACCTTGATTTTCAAAAGCATCGCACTCCTTATTTTAATTATACCATTAATTTACTCAACTGATACCAGTGAGGTTGGGATTGCGCAGGTTACTTCAGTTCCCACTCCCGGCTTGCTGTCTATATTGAGGGTGCCCTGTAAAGAAAGAGCCAGTTCCCTCATGTTGACTATCCCCAGGCGGTTCCCGCTTGTATAAACATTAAGGCTATTTTGCATGTCGAACCCCCTGCCGTTATCGCTAACCTTCAATTCAGAATGGAAAGGAGTTATATCCAAATAAACCAAGATTTCACTGCAGTTCCCGTGGCGAAGCGCATTCCCGGTTGATTCCTTGATGATCCGGTAGAGAGTTTTACAGATGGCCGGGTTTAGGTGTATTGCACTGCCGTTAATGGTGTGTTTGATTTTGATTTCGTTCATTCTGGCCAAAGTATCCAGGTAATCACATACTTGTTTAATGAAGGTTTCGTTGGCCTCCTGCTGCGGATTCAGGCGGTAAATCAGGGATCTTAGCTCACGGGAGGTTTCTGCGGATAGGGTTTTGATATCTTTAAAGGTTTCCTGGTGAATGCTATCTAAAAGATGATCGGTTTCCCTGGAAAGAGCATCAATGCTGTAAACAATGCTGAACAGGTTTTGCGAAATAGAATCATGAATCTCATTGGCAATCCGTTTCTGTTCATCAAATACCAGCAGCTTTTCCGCAAATTTTTCCGCCTCGCTCCTGACCACCGCAATTGAGCCTAATTCAGCCAAAACTGATAATATTTGAATGATTTCTTTAGTGCTGAAAGTGGTGTTGGACTGTATGCAAGACAGCATGCCAAAGCAGTGTGGACCTTTTTTAACCGGGACACTGATTAGAAAATTCTTATGACCTTCTTGCGTATTCAGTTCCTTAGCGATAGGTTCTTTGTTAAAACGGATTTCCGACCAAACTTCAAGTAGCGTTTCGTGCCATTCCTCTTCAGGATGAGTGTCCCGCGGCCCTTTTACGGCATAGATAGGAGTATAATTCCCATCGCTATCTTCGTTACCGGTACTTTCCATCCAAAACATTGTTTTTTCACTATCGGTCAGGGCCCGAGCGTAAGATGCAAACAGATCGATTACCACTCGCGGATCGTTTTGGCTGGAAACTGTTTCCACAGCCTCATAGACTGCCGAGATGTGTTGTAGTACCCTTTCTTTTTGTTTAAACATGGACAACCATTCCGTGGTTTGTTCGGCAAAGCGAATAAATAAAGAGAGGTTTCCGGAAAAGGAAAGGGGATTGATTCGTGGTTTAATCCACCCGACAAAAACTGCGGTTACAGCTTTATTTTCCCCTCTCATCGGTAAAGCGATCCATTGCCTGTCTTCGCTGATCAGGATTTTTTTTGCACTTAATCCGGAAAGTTCCGTCCAGCGCCTTTTCAGTTCGATTTGAATAAAAGGAATTGTAGAAGAAACTTTTCCCTCATTTGAACTGATTATATCGAAGGCAATTGAATCAGGATTTGATCTTGGTTGAAAGCCGGGGGGAAGGGTTAAAACGGCGGCTTCTTTAAAAGGAAAAATATTGATTAAACTGTCGATCAGGGTGGTGTAGATGTCTTTCCGGCTGTTGTAGGATACCACTTCTTTTTGAAATAGTGAAAGGCCTTTAAAAACCTGGTAGTTGGCGGAAAGGCTTTCCTGGGCGGAAATAAGTTCTCTCTGCTGGCTGCTTCGTTCCAGGTTTCTTTCAGATATTTTTAAGTGTACCCGGGAGTATAATTGGATAATGAAGGCAATTACCATCAGGTTCAGGGCAGGGTGAAAACTGCTGATAAATAAATCGGCATGGATGCTCTCCGAGATAACAAAGTAACTGTGAAAAACTAATGCTCCTGCGAAAATAGCGCCAAGCAAGAGCCAGGCCAGCAGGAAAGTAAGTAAAGTAGAAGCCACAATAAAGGGATTTAAGGCATACCAGAGGAAGGGACCGTTAAAACCGCCGGTAAAGGTCAGTAAAAATGAAATGCCCAGGGCTTCGATAATGAGTAAGATAGAAGTGACCAAATTATTTTCACGGAAGTGTTCATAGAGAAAAATTAAGAGCACAGCCGTGCTTAAAAGCAGGAAAATTAAGCTTAACTGCGTATAAAGGTGAAAATTTCCAGGATACAATAAGAAAAGCAGGGAAGATAGGGCCAGGGAAGCAAAGCGGTACAGGCGCAAAAGGGTAGTCACCCTCATTTCTGTTAACCCGCTCCAAAGCCGGTTTAACCGGCTTGTTTCTTCAGGAGCATCAGGCAGGGTCTCATCAATAATTCCCATAGCTGATTTTAAATCAAACTCAGCATTCATAACTACTCCTCCTGACCGAAAGTAAGATGGGCAACCTATGCTATTTATGTTAAATATCTTCGGTGTTGACTTATATTATTTCTACATTAACAATTTAAATCCTTTTTTAAAATATGCAAAAATTCGAAAGTACACTTACGAATTTCCGCATATCTTTTGATCTACTACTTATTGACCATAAAAATCTACTACTTTTGAGTAATTGTTAATACTCGTTCTCATTGCTAAAATTTGGAATAGATATATTTAAGATAGATATAATTGTATGCTATTTTGTATCGGAGGTTTGCTGTACTCATGGATCAATCTAAGCACGCTTCCAGTAAGAGCAGCGATCAAGACTCCGGCAACCATATTCTAAAGATTTATACCCTGGGCCGTTTTCAGGTAAGGTTCGGTGAAAGAATGCTTTTTGATGCAANCGGTCGTTTCAAAAAGATCGGTGAGCTTTTAATGTACCTGATAACCCAGCGGGGCAAGCATGGCACNCCTGAAGCAATTCTTGAAACCATCTGGCCGGATCACGAGTATACCAATCCACGGAATGTTTTTAAAAATATGATCTACCGCCTGAAGCAGAGCCTGGAGCAGATGCAGATCCCCGAAGCAAAAACTTTGATCAGCTATTCCTACGGTGCCTATGGCTGGAATGTTAATGCGCAGTACTGGTTGGATGCAGATGTTTTTGAAAACCTCTGCCAGGAGGCCCGCGGATTATCGAATATAGACCCCTTTTTAGCTGCTGAAAAATACAGGGAAGCCCTGACCCTTTATCTCGGACATTACCTTCCCGAATGCCAGCCCTGTAGCTGGGTTATGACCAAACGCCACTATTATAGACGTTTGTTTGTCAGGAGTGTATCCGACCTGTTAGCTTTCCAAAAAGAGCACCGCCTTTTCTCCCAGATAACCGAGGACTGTGAAAAGGCCCTTTCCATCGAGGAATTTGATGAAAATATTCACCTCTTTTACATGGAAGCCCTACTTGAAGAAGGTAAAACAGCCCAGGCCAGGACACACTACGAATATATCACTTCTCTCAATTATAATGAACTCGGTGAAAAACCATCACCTGCCATGCAGCGTATCTATAAAGCTATAAAATTGAACAGCGCAAAAGCAGAACTAGATTATATNGATCTGCGCCAAATGCTTGTAGATAGGGATGAAGCCCAGGGTGCCCTTCTCTGTGAACCAGACACCTTTCGACTTTTCTGCCGTCTGGAAAGGCGTCGCGCAGAGCGTGAAAATCGCTCTGTCCATGTGGGACTGCTTTCTCTGACCGGACCCACCCTTCAGACTGCTTCCTCCAAACAGCTTCAGCAGTCCATGGAATGTTTGCGGGAAGTGCTGATAAGAAGCCTTCGCAGGGCTGATATGATTTCTCCCTGGAATGATACTCAGTATACAGTGCTGCTGCCCGGACTTAACCTTGAACAGGCGGAAAACCTTTTACAAAGAGTACGTGAAAACTTCAAGGCAGCCAGGCTTGTTGAGGATATGGTTTTAAGAAGCAGCGTGCACTCCTTTTTACCCCCCGAATATCGCTTACCCCAGGATTAGGCAACATCTTAAAATCTTTTTTTGAAATAAACCGGCATATGACTGTAATATGACCGTTTTGTGACCTACTCATGCTATTCTATTATTAACAGTTTGTTAATAATATTATCTTTCTTTTGCTGTTTTATTATAAAGCGCAAAGAAGATGGAAAAATCATAGTATCGGGTATGCTGACAATATTTTAATACATCTGCGGAGCTTATATTTTAATTATACGGAAGCGATGAATGCCTGGTTAAATAATGGACGCTTCAACCGGGCAGGAGCTAGTAGCGTAACCGGCCATAAAAAATTATGGCCGGTTTTTGCTTTTAATTAAGAACATTAAACCTGATAAGCCTGAAAGGAGGCGATTGCAAGCCTAATAAAATTGACTAACCCGAGAGGAGCTGGTTTAAAAGCATGACTTTTCAGGCTGAGTTGGTATTACGCGTTTTATTAACCTTGATATGAAGGGAGGTAAATTAATTGTCTTTAAAAAGGAACAATAACTGGCAAAGAGTTATGGTTTATATGATCTTAACTGCACTGGTGCTCGGGTTTGGCCTGGTTGCTTTGGCTAATGAGACGTCCCCTGAGAAGCCAACAGAACCAGATTGTCCTGTAGAAAGTTACGTTGCATTAGCGGAAGATTATCCAGAATACTTTCCCGGGGGGAACACTAAACGAGATCCATTAGTAGGCGAACTGCCTGCTCCAGAAGATTATGAGCTGCGCAGTTTTAAGATCAACTTAGATCAAACTGAGGTAGAAACCGGCTATTATGAGGATCCGGACAGTGATTTCCGGGTATATATCTGGAATGATACCGAAACTTTCACCTGGCAGTCAATGAACTACCCTGTCTTCCACGCCTATGCCAAAGGTGGTGACCAGGGTGGCAACCTCTACATGTATTATGAAAACCCGGATGGGAACAGCTTAAATCCCAACGGGGTTTTCTTTGACTGCGACCTGTCTCAACCCGGTGGAGGATGGAGCCACATCACTTTCTATTTCATTGAAGCAGCTCCCGAATTGACAATTACCAAGGAGGGTGATTCTATCTCCAAGGAAGGTGACGAAGTTACTTATGATTTTGTCATCAAGAACACGGGGACCCTTCCCCTGGAAAAAGAAAGTGTTATTGACGATGTAATCGGTGAATTGACCGATGATTTCCCGGACACTTTAGATCCCGATGAAGAAGTCTCTGTGGAAGGGATTATCCACACGGTCCCTGACGATGCTCCAAATCCGCTGGTAAATGAGGTTACGGCGATTTACCACGTGGCGGGGAATGCTGACTGGCAGGCAAGCGCCAGTGATACCCATTCGGTAGGCCTGGTTTACCCCGGCCTTGCGATCAGCAAAGAAGCCGACCGGGATCTTGCCAAAGAAGATAGTGTGATCAACTACACGGTCGTGGTCACCAACACCGGTGACGTTGATCTGGAAGTAGTGGTTGACGACTCCCTGGAAGGGATACTGTCTGAGGTAGATTTTATACTTCCAGCAAATGAAGATGAAGTATTCACCTACAGCTACACAGTCACGGAAGATGACGTGGATGCGGGGATCGTTGAGAACACTGTCGAGG
>SL_8KL_010_SEDDRAFT_10003143_pt1 | contig 13701 bp, 11 predicted proteins | sample SodLakKL_010_SED_4_FD_11160 | JGI IMG/M metagenome (IMG submission 11160) | reverse complement strand
GTCATATATCAAAAGGGCACTCAAAAAACAGACCACCAGCAGAATAAAGGCGGTCCCGATCAAAAACTTGGAGCGAAGGCTAAGGGAGAAATCAGCGAATTTGACCTGCCTCTCGCCGGCCGGACCGGCATTCTTCTCCAAATTCTCATCCGTATCGTTTTGAACCGGGTCTTTTCCCGTTTCTTTCGCGTGTTTCATATCCCTATCCTAATTTTCCAACCATCGTGTTTCCCGCAAGCGGGACGACTTTTTACGAATGCATCAAGTGTAACCTGAAGTTAGCATCAATGCAAACGAATATTAGCGCCGGCTTTAATGGCTCATATATCCCATCTGTTCATGTTGTTAAGGTCCCTTTTTATAAACCGGATCCGGGCATGGCATGCGCACACCGGCAGCCGGCTTTTTGCAAGAACCAGACGATTTCAAAATATTCAGCGCTCTGCGCGTACGTGAAATTCATTAAAATCGCGCATTATACAAAGATAAGCTTCTTTTCAAAGCCGTCGTCGATGCCGGGGCATCAAAAATCACCACCCGGTGCTAACCATGATTTGCAGAAAACGATCCGGATGGCTCAGCCAGGCTGTTAAACGTTGATTTTGAAAAATATAAATACTTGAAATTATGCAATATAAAACAAATAACCCAAACATGGCCCGTTTTTTGCTAGCCTCTGTGTATGAATAAACGCCCGCGTAGCGGTGAATAATGCAGCGCTACCGATTCCGATTGTTTGCAAAAATCGATCCACAATACATACAAAACATTGAAACAAGAACCAAAAATCAAAAAAAGGAGTACCCGACATGTCTGAAAATGGAAGCAACGATAATGTTGTAACCGAAACCAAGGTCAGCATGTGGAAACAGATGGGAACGACCGAGGACTGGTGGGCCATATGGCTCGCAGGCCTGTTGTTCATCATAGCCGTTTTTTCCGTTTTCACATGGAAACCCCCGGTCGAGCAAATGCCGGAATACCGCGCCACAATGAACCAGGAAATGGAAGAAGCCGGTTTCCGGACGATTGCCTATACCGAGGCCGAATCACAGCTCAATAGCATTCAGGCCAGACGGGAAGGCTTCACCGCAACGGTTCACGGCTTAACCGACCGGCCCAAGGGCTGGGAAACCAATCCCATCCGATCCCTTTACATGGGCGAGGAAGAAGCCGCGGCCAAGCGCGCCGAGGCGGCACCGCGCCTGGAAGCGGCTGAAGAACGGCTCGCCGAAACGCGCGCCCGGGCCGAGGAAGCGGAAAATGCGGCCAGGGCCGCCAATTTTGAAAATTCGGAATTGAACGCCGAAGCCAGGGCGGCCATTGCCGAGTGGCGGCAAGCCCGCTCCGCGCATTCGAGCGCAGAGAGTGCGGCAACCACCCAGGCCTACAACCTGATTCCCAGCCTGATCGTGCTTGGGGCCATTATAATGGTTTTCTTCTCTATTGGCGCAAAATTCATGAACATCAATATGCGCCAGTTCTACACGGGCTTTCCCGTTATTTTCGTATTGGCGGTGATAGCCTACGTGATCGCCAACCAGGCCACCCTGAGTGCGGTCGGTCTTTCCTATGTGATGTGGGCACTTTTACTCGGTCTGATCATTTCAAACACTGTAGGCGTACCGCAATTTCTCAAATCGGCCGGGCAGACCGAGTTTTTCATCAAGACGGGGCTGGTTCTCCTGGGAGCGAGCATATTGTTCGGACAAATCGCCCTGATCGGTATTCCCGGTATCTTCGTAACCTGGGTCGTCACACCCATCGTTCTGGTTACCACCTATTGGTTCGGACAGAAGATTATCAAGGTGCCCTCCAAGGAACTCAACATTACCGTATCTTCCGACATGTGCGTATCCGGGGTTTCCGCAGCCATCGCATCAGCGGCTGCCAGCCGGGCGAAAAAGGAGGAACTCACCCTGGCCATCGGCATGTCCATGGTATTCGTGGCTGTCATGATTTTCCTGCTGCCGCTGATCGCCAATGTAACCGGCATGCACCCCGTATGGGCCGGCGCATGGCTGGGCGGAACGGTTGACAACACCGGATCGGTTGTTGCGGCCGGAGAACTCATCGGCATGGAAGCCATGTACGTGGCCGCTACCATCAAGATGATCCAGAATATCATGATCGGCGTCATCGCCTTTGGCGTGGCTGCTTACTGGTGTCTCAAGGTGGAACCGGAAAGGGCCTGCGGTATCGGCGAAGAGCCCATCAAGTTCACCGCCACCGGCGCGCTCTATGAAATCTGGTACCGCTTCCCCAAGTTCATCCTTGGGTTTATCGGCGCGTCCATCATCTTTTCCATCATGCAGGGCGCTGTTTCCCCGGACTGGGGCAACGCCATGGTCAGCGACGGCATCCTTGCCTGGGCCAACCGTTTCCGCGGCTGGTTCTTCGCACTGGCCTTCGTCAGCATCGGCCTGAGCATCAACTACCGTGAGCTCAAAGAGCCTCTTCGCGGCGGAAAGCCCCTCATTCTGTATGTCTGCGGCCAGGGCTTCAACCTCCTGCTCACCCTGTTCGTTGCATGGCTGATGTTCATGGTTATCTTNCGGGATATCACCGAGCAGCTGATGGCCGGCGCATAATCGAACAGACGAAAAGAAAACGGAAATACGATCCGTGAAAGACAATACTCACCATAACCGCAAACAGGGCCTTGCCGGGGACGAAGCACCGTCCCCGGCAGCCCCCCCACTTGCAAAGCGCTTGCTGCGCCTTGCCCTGGCAGTGCTCCTGGTTACGGGGTTCGTTTACATGGCCCCCAATCTGGAGCGGCTGCCGGGGGGCGTCGGAGAAACCATCACGATTATCCGGGAATCCGGCATCGATACGGGCGCATGGTATTACGACGATGTGGAGCAGTGTTTCGAAGGGATGGATTTTGTAAGGGAAAGACGGGGCACGGAGCGGTAACCAGCCGCCGCAGTCACCACCCCCCGATCATATGCAGGTGAAGATGAAAAATCACCTGCCCCCCGCCTTTTTCCACGTTGAAGAAAAGCCGGTACCCCGATTCATTGATTCCCATCCGCCCGGCCATTTCTTTTGCGGTATAAATCAGATTTGATACGATTTCTCCGTCTTCCGGCTGCAGGTCGTTGATCGACCGGATGTGTTTTTTCGGAACAATTAAAAGGTGGACGGGCGCGTGGGGATTGATATCCCGGAAAACCACAATGTCTTCGGTTTCATGAAGGATTTCCGTATCCGTTTTACCGCCTGCGATATTGCAGAAAAGGCATTTTCCCGTCATATTCCTCCTTTTTCGCTACGCGTTCCAAGCTGCATGTTTTAAATTTTTTACGGATGCGTCAACGTGAATCACAGGGCAAAATTCGGCTTATTCCGTTTTTACCACGAGGATTGACGCTTTGGGAAGATTCCGGATCAGCCTGGCCGAGATGTCTCCCAGAACGAATTCCTCGGATTTCGACATGTGCTTCCGGCCGATGACCACCATATCAAAATCACCGTTTTTGAAATAGTCGATGATCCCTTCGGTGACCGATGCATGCCCCTTGTCGACCAGCTCGACGGATATGTTTTCCGGATCGAAGCCCTTTTCGGACACGAAGCGCTCCTTTGCATCCGTGAGTATTTTTTCGAGCCGGGCCGGCATCTCCGCCATGTACTTCTTGCCCATGAGTTCTTCGCCGGAACTCGGCTTCCGGAAAATATGGATCAGGGTAAGCTTTGTATCCCCGCATAGGGACATGTTGAGCAGAAAGTCGATTACCCGTCTGGATGTACTCGTATCGTTCAACGGAACCAGCATGGTGCTTCCCAAAACATTATCCTCCCATCCGTTTTCCTGTAAAACGGTTTATTCCGGTCATGAAAGACAATAGGCGTCGACCGCCCGGGTTACATCCTCCAGAAATTCGTCGATGGACTCATAGAAGACCTGGGACCCTCTTGAAAAGTGGAGCAGAATGTCGTTTAACTGTTCGGGAATATACGGATATATCTTCTTCAGGTTCATAAACCGGCTCTTGTCCAGAATCGAAAAATCACGGGCGTCGATCCGGTCCATAAGTCCCTCGTAGGGTCCGGCACCCGATGCGATCATGTACAGATCATGAAAACCTTTGCCCAGCACGTACAAAAGAATGTTGCACAGCCCGAACAGGTCGAGGCTGGCCGGGTTTTCAGGCGAATCGTAATCATAGTCGAAATCGATCCAGACCATGTTGCCGGTTTTGGCTTCGATGACAACATGGTCGCTTCGGATGTCGCCGTGCCGGTAGCCGTTGACATGGAGCTCCCGGATCGCTGAAAATGCGGGAATTAGCCCCTGAAGCAGATCCGGCATCACTGTTTCGAAATAGTTTCTGTGATTCATCACCAGGTTGTCGAGTTTTACAAAAAGATTGGTCCCCCGGACGATATCGAGAATCCGGATATTGTTACCCCGGTGGTCCCGGAAGACCTCTCCCTGCATGAACAGCGGGTGCCCCCGCATGCGCTCCAGTATCTCCCCTTCCTTGTCCGGATTCCGGTAGCAGCGGATCTTCACGCCGCCCAACGTGGTGATGAAGCTTTCGAAATAAGCGAACTTGATGATTTTACGCTGGCCGGATTCAACTTCCACCGCGCGCTTCACCCAGAATTTCGGGTCCTCGATGCCGAATCGCCGTTCCTTTTCATGCCCGGTAATCCGGTAAACCCGCCCGCCGACCTCGACTTCGTCATTATAGTCGATTTTGAAAAAATCGGTGATATCGTCCTGGCTGAACGGCATTAAACATGCCCCCGGATCCTGGGCGGCAGGGTATCGATGGACATCTTGATATGCTCGACGAAATTCTTCAGCCCGTTGCACTCGATAAGGATGCCCAGCTGGGCGGCCAGGGCGCAGAGGGATTCCACGTCCTCATCATGGATATCAACGGGCTTGTCATCATAGATCCGGATTACGCCGATGACGACATCCCGGAACGTGACAGGTATGGAAAGAATCGATGAAATCCCTTCGTTGGCCGCGGATTCCGGGTACTGCGTACGCTCGTCGCTCACGATGTCCCCGATATATTCCGGTTTCCCCGTGCAGAAGACCCCCTGATTCCGATCGACGCACACGGGTCCTTTTTCCATGTACGATTCGGAGATCCCGTGGCTGGCTACGCGAAACAACTGATTATCGACCTCGTCAAGGATCATGATGCTGGCCCCGCGGATCCGAAACGTTTTGCACATCCCCTCCACCAGGTGTTTAACCAGCAGGTTGAAATCTTCGTACGTGGAAATGGCGTTGGTGATTGCCCGGAAATGGCGGAGGTCAAATTTTCTTTCCTGCTTTTGGCTCAATGGATCTCTCCTTTAACGTGGTAAGGCGCCGGTTCGGGGCCCTGTTACGGGTACCGGCTTCCGGGTGCATAACATCCATCCGGATCGGCCAGCGCCCGCGGTCCGTGCGGCGCTGCATGGATTGATCCAGCCGCCGGAGAAACTCTTTTCTGGAAATTTCCCTGGCACCCATCCGGATGAGATGGCCGGTGGTGACCTGGCAGTCGATCATATCGAAATGCCGCTCGCTCATATACCGGCACAGGTAAACGAGCGCGGCCTTGGAGGCGTTGGAAACGAGCGCGAACATCGATTCACCGAAAAAAACGCCGCCCAGCGAGATGCCGTACAATCCGCCGGCAAGCCGCCCTTCATACCAGGTTTCAATGGAATGGGCGTATCCCATTTCATGGAGCCCCTTGTAGGCGTCCGTCATATCGTCGGTAAGCCACGTCAGCTCGCCTTTTTCAAGACGGGTGGCCGCACACTGCTCGATCACCCGGTCGAATGCCGCGTCGGCCGTCACCGTGAATCCGCCCCGGCGAAGGGTGCGCAGAAGTCTCCGCGAAACCTTCACCTCATCCGGAAACAAGACGAGTCTTGGATCGGGGGACCACCAGAGAATCGGGTCCTCTTCGGAAAACCAGGGAAATATGCCCATGCGATAGGCCATGAGCAGCCTGGATTCGCTCAGGTCACCCCCGATCGCAAGCAGTCCGTTGGTCGACGCAAAATGAGCGGGCGGAAAGGAAATCCTGTCTGAAAGCCTGAATACGGGCATGAGGTATCAGCTGTAGGTAAAAAAAGGCTTGTCGTCCTTGATCTTGACAAACACCTCGCCGCCGCCGGTCAGCCTGCCGAACAGAATTTCATCCGTGAGCACATCCTTGATTTCCTTCTGGATCACCCGATCGAGCGGCCTTGCGCCGAAATGCGGATCATGGCCCTTTTTCGCCAGCCAACGTCTTGCATTGGCGGACAGCCGCAGATCCACCTTTTTGGCGGCAAGCTGCGGCCGGAGCTCGTCGATGAACTTGTCCACCACCTGCTCCATGATCTCCAGGGTCAGCGGCCTGAAGGAGATGATGTCATCGAGCCGGTTTCTGAACTCCGGGCTGAAAAACGACTCGACCGCTTTTTTGCTTTTTCCGGTGGTATCATCCCCCCCCGCGCCGAAGCCGATGGTGTTGGCCGCCATTTCCCGGGCACCCGCGTTGGAGGTCATGATCAGTATGACGTTTCTGAAGTCGGCCACCTTGCCGTTGTTGTCGGTCAGCGCGGCATGATCCATCACCTGCAGGAGGATGTTGTACATATCGATATGCGCCTTTTCGATCTCGTCAAGCAGGAGCACCGCGTAAGGGTTCTTGCGGACCTGGTCCGTCAGAAGGCCGCCCTGGTCGAATCCGATGTAGCCGGGGGGAGCGCCGATCAGACGCGCCACCGCGTGCTTTTCCATGTATTCACTCATATCGAAACGGAGAAACCTGACGCCCATGATGCGGGCGACCTGACGTGCCACCTCGGTTTTGCCCACGCCGGTGGGGCCGGTGAAGAGAAACGATCCGATGGGGCGCTCCGGTGCGGCAAGCCCGGCCCGGGCACGCTTGATGGCCGTAACCATCGACGAAATGGCATCCTCCTGACCATAAATCTTGGCCTGGAGGCGCTCGCCAAGCTGCCCCAGATTCGTTTTGTCCGAAGCGCTCACCCGCTGGGCCGGAATCCGGGCAATCTTGGCCACGACCTTTTCGATGTCGCCGGGCTGAACCCGCTTCCGGTTGGCACCGCCCGCCAGGCGGATCCAGACGCCGGCCTCGTCGATCACGTCGATGGCCTTGTCCGGAAGAAAGCGTTCGTTCATGTATTTGGCCGATAGCTCCACGGCCGATTTGAGGGATGCGTCGGTGTATTCGATTCCGTGATGCGCCTCGTAGTAGGTTTTGAGGCCTTTGAGAATTTTTACCGTGTCGGATACCGACGGCTCGGCGATTTCGATTTTTTCGAAGCGCCGGGAAAATGCCCGGTCCTTTTCGAAATAATTCTTGAATTCCTCGTAGGTGGTGGAGCCGATGCAGCGCAGTTCACCGGTTACCAGCGCCGGCTTCAAAATGTTGGATGCATCCATGGATCCGTTGCTCGTGGCACCGGCACCGATGATGGTATGAATCTCGTCGATGAACAAAATGGCGTTTTGCATCTTCTGAAGCGATGAAATCACCGCCTTGAGCCGTTGTTCGAAATCCCCCCGATACTTGGTACCGGCCAGAAGCGCGCCCAGGTCGAGGGAATAAATCCGTGCGCCCTCCATCTGTTCCGGAATCCGGTTTTCCGCGATGCGGATTGCAAGGCCCTCCGCCATGGCGGTTTTCCCGACCCCGGGGTCGCCGACGAAAACGGGGTTGTTCTTGCGCCGCCGGCACAGTACATGAACGATCCGGTCCATCTCGGCCTCCCGGCCGATCAATGGGTCGAGCTTGCCGCATACGGCCTTGTCGACGAGATCGACGGTGAATGCCTCCAGGGGATCCGTTGATTTCTTCTTGACCTTTTTGCCGGTGATCATTCCGCCGTCCGGCTGGTCCTTGAACAACTCGCTGCCGGTTCCGTGGGAAATCACGTTCAAAACGTCCAGCCGCGTGATGCCTTCGGCCGCCATGAAAAACGCGGCATGGGATTTCTTTTCCTCCAGCATGGAGGCGAGGATATCGCCCACATATACCGATTCCTTCTCGGAAGAACGTGCATGGTTCACGGCGCGCTGAATAACCCGCTGGAACCGGATGGTCTGCTGCAGGATGTATTCCTGGCTTTCCGGTACCCGCTCCAGTTTTTCATCGAAAAACCGTTCGATCTCGTTTTGCAGGTTTTCAACGTTTCCGCCGCAGTTCTCGATAATCTCGATTCCCACGCTGTCATGCAAAATCGCATAGAGCATATGTTCCACGCACACATATTCATGCCTGCGTTTCCTGGCCTCCTTGACCGCCTGGCTAAGAACCACACTTAGTCCCTTGCTGATCATAATATTACACCTTTTCCATTGAGCATTTTAACGGGAAACCTCTTTGCGACGCCAGTTCATGCACGGTTTCGACCTTGGTTTCCGCGATTTCGTAGGTATAGGTTCCGCACACCCCAATGCCCGAACGATGCACGTTGAACATGATTCGGGTGGCTTCCTCGAATGACTTGTGAAATACGGTGACCAGAAGTTCCACCACAAATTCCATGGTGGTGTAATCGTCATTGTGAAGCAGAACCTTATACATGGGCGGTTCGTCGATCAGGGTCGTCGAATCCGCTTCCTTTTCTGTTTCGGGTCTGTAGCGATCCGTCATATCCTCACCGTCAGTTTTTTCATCGAATCCGGCAGTAGATGTGTAAGGATACGTTTGCCCGGCACCAGATGCCTTTTAATAATAATATAAACACGCCGGTTGCGGGTGTCATGGCCCGGTGGTTTCGAAAACGACACAAACACATTAATAAGTATATAAAAAGATGCCGGCAAACTCCAATTTAAAATTTCTCCGCCCGGGCTACCGGCCGCAGCACTTCTTGTATTTTTTTCCGGAGCCGCAGGGGCACGGATCATTACGGCCCGTCTTGGAATTCCCCCGCTTATAGGGCTGCTTCTGTTGTGCCTCGGCCTTGCCGTGGGAATACGACATCTCCTGTTCTTTGGGGGGGGCGGGCTGTTCCGGTTCGGCCCCGCCGGATCGCACCACCTGGATGCGGAACAGGAGCTTCACGGTCTCCTCCTTGATCCGGGAGATCATCTCCTGGAACATGCCGAAGGCTTCCTTTTTGTACACCATGATGGGGTCCTGCTGGGCATAGCCGCGCAGGCCGATCCCCTCCTTCAGGTGATCCATCTGGAGCAGGTGGTCCTTCCAGAAGCTGTCCACCGTCTGGAGCATGACGTAGCGCTCGAGGCGCCGCATGTCCGAAGGCGGAATGATTGCTTCCTTTTCTCCGTAATAACGGATAGCCGCGTCAGCCAACGCATCGCTCAGGGCTTCGAGCGAAGTCCCTTTCTCAAGCAGCTCTTCGATGTCGATTTTCATGTTGAACTGGGAGAAAATGGCATCGGCAAACGCCTTTGTATCCCACTCGTCCGGCGGTTTGTTTTCATCCGCGTAGCTTTCCACGACCTCCTCGGCCTTTTCCCGGATCATGTCCAGGATGGTCTCCCTGAGGTCCTCGTTGTTCAGGGCCTCCTGGCGCTGGCGGTAGACGACCTCCCGCTGCTGGTTCATGACATTGTCGAAATCCAGAAGCTGCTTTCTGATCTGGAAGTTGTGTCCCTCGACCTTGCGCTGGGCGTTTTCAATGGCCCGGCTGATCATCTTGTGTTCGATGGGCTCGCCCTCGGAGAGCCCCAGTTTGTTCATGACGCCTGAGATGCGCTCCCCGCCGAATATTCGCAGCAGGTCGTCCTCCAGCGAAAGATAAAAGCGTGAAGAACCGGGGTCTCCCTGCCGGCCGGAGCGTCCCCGGAGCTGATTGTCGATTCGCCGGCTCTCGTGGCGCTCCGTTCCAAGAATATGAAGGCCGCCCAGATCCACCACGCCCTCGCCCAAAACGATATCGGTACCACGGCCGGCCATGTTCGTGGAAATCGTAACCGCCCCTTTCTGCCCGGCCTTGGCGATAATTTCAGCCTCGGCCTCGTGATTTTTGGCGTTTAAGACCTCGTGCTTGATACCGCGTTTTTTGAGAAGGCGGCTGAGATGCTCGGATACGTCGATGGAAACGGTTCCCACCAGCACCGGCTGACCGGCCTTGTTCAACTCGACGATCTCGTTGATGGCGGCGTCGTATTTCTCTTTTTTGGTCATGTAAACGGCATCCGGAAAATCCTCCCGGATCATCTCCTCGTTGGTGGGAATCACCACGACATCGAGTTTGTAGATGGATTTGAACTCCTCGGCCTCGGTGTCCGCGGTACCCGTCATGCCGCTCAGCTTGTCATAGAGGCGGAAAAAATTCTGGAACGTGATGGAAGCGAGCGTCTGGTTCTCATTGGCGATGGTCACGTTCTCCTTGGCTTCCAGGGCCTGGTGAAGCCCCTCGCTGTATCGCCTGCCGGGCATGAGCCGGCCGGTGAACTCGTCGACGATGATCACCTCCCCGTCCTTCACGATGTAATCAACATCCCGGGTGAACAGGGCGTAGGCTTTAAGTGCCTGGTTGACATGGTGGAGCACGTCGATATTCCGGCTGTCATAGAGGTTTTCGATGCCCAGGAGCTCCTCCACGCGGGCGACCCCCTCTTCCGTGAGTGCCACGGAGCGGGCCTTTTCATCCACGCTGTAATGCGTATCCAGGCTGAGATGCGGAACGATGGTGTCGACCTTGTAATACAGGTCCGTCGATTTTTCCGCCGGACCGGAGATGATCAGCGGCGTCCGGGCTTCGTCGATCAGAATGGAGTCGACCTCGTCGACGATGGCGTAGCGCAGTTCCCGCTGGACGAGCGCCTCCCTGCTGAATTTCATGTTGTCGCGCAAATAGTCGAAACCGAATTCGTTGTTGGTCCCGTAGGTGATATCGCAGTTATAGGCCTTCTTACGGGATTCCTCGTCCATGCCGTGGACGATGGTTCCCACGGACAGACCCAGAAAGTTGTAAATTTTCCCCATCCATTCGGCGTCGCGCCGGGCAAGATAGTCGTTGACCGTCACGACGTGGGCGCCTCTTCCCTCCAGGGCGTTGAGATAGAGGGGGAGGGTGGCGACCAGGGTTTTTCCTTCACCGGTTTTCATTTCCGCGATATTGCCGTGGTGCAAAACGATGCCGCCCAGTATCTGCACGTCGAAATGACGCATGGCAAGGGTGCGTCGCGAGACCTCCCGCACCACGGCGAAAGCCTCCGGAAGGAGATCTTCGAGCGTTTCTCCTTTTTCAAGGCGGCTTTTCAATACCGGGGTCATCCCGGCGAGTTCATCGTCGCTCATGGATTCCATTTTCGGCTCGAGTTCGGCCACGGCATCGACGATGGGGTTGAGTTTTTTCAGTTCCCGGTCGTTTTTACTGCCGAAAATCCGGGTCAGAAAGCTGGAAGCTAAGCTTGTGCTCATGGTATGGCGTTTTCCCTGGTTTATAAAACCGTATATAGTTGATTATCGGATGCAGCCCACCGATATTTAATGGACGAACGACCCCCGTCTTTTTCGCTGATTCATGTGCCAGACTCAAATTCAATGAACTTGCAGAAAGTCGCCAACACTTTTCACTTTCCCTGAACCTGGCGAAAAATCATGGTTTTCGTTCGGCCGCTATTCAATAATGACTATGGCCGCATCCCTGAACAGTACCGCCCGGCATTTCATCAAACCAGGCTCATAACATTAAAATTATATCAGATCCCCCGCCGATCACAACCGTTTTTCCCTGAAAGGCTATAAAACCGCAGCGCAACATCCGGCGATTACAGAATAATTTATGTACTGCCCTTCTGCCCGTCAAGGTCTGTGCAGGTTGTCATTGCCGTTTTTGGCTTGATAGCGGGGAATCTTTTCGCCGGAAACCGAAAAACAGTGATACAATCTTGATGCACTCGTAAAAGTTCAATTGCATCATCTGACATGCATGCAAATCTTGTATTATATTATGGATGAAGGATTTGTAATACCGGTTCATATTAAAAAACCGTCACTGTGATTGCCGCATGAATATATACCGTATAGTTGTCTGGCTGTTTCACATTTTCAGCCATCTTTATTTTGTTGAGGTTCGTTCTCTGAAACCGGAACGCATTCCCGATTCAGGACCGGTGATACTTGCAGCCAATCACCCCGCGTCTGTTCTCGATGCGATCCTGCTGGCCATGCAGACCCGTCGGCAGATCCATTTCCTGGTAAAAAGCGGCTTGTTTCGCAACCGGGTGCTGGGTTCCATACTGCGGCGTCTCGGTGCCATTCCCGTTTACCGGGCCAGCGAAGAGGAGTCCAGCGGCAAACGTAACGTTGCCGTTTTCGAAAAGGTATACGAACTGTTTGAGCGGGACGGCTGCCTGGGCCTTTTTCCGGAGGGGCGGAATTCTCCGATCGGACAGGTGTTCAATTTGCGGACGGGCTGCGCCAGGATTGCCCTGGGCGCGGAAGCGCGGAACAATTATCGGCTTAACCTGAGAATTGTTCCCGTGGGGGTCAACTTCGAGCGCCGCGGTTTTTTCTTGTCCACGGTGCTTCTGCGTTTTGGCCCCCCGATTCATGTCGCCGAATACGGCGGAATTCACCGGGAGGATCCGGAAGAAGCCGTGCAGCGGTTGACGGCGGACCTCCAGGCATCTTTGCGCCGCGAGGCCATGCATGTTGAGGACAACCAGATCAGCGGGCTGGCCAATGATCTGTCCAATGCTATCGGATACCGCCTTTCTCCGCTTGCGGCGGATACCGGGCGACGGGACGGCCGCATGCGGAAGCGCCGCTCCTGGTTAAAACGTTTGATCTGGAAGCTGCTGGACTGGTACCGGCCGGATACGNAAGACGGATCGGATCACCTTGAAGTCCGGCTGCGAAGCCGGGAATACCTCACCAGGGTTCTCACCCGGGCCGCGGCCCATCAACCGACTTCGGTTTCAGACCTGCGCCTGCTGGTCGATCGCTATCAGGATCATTTGCTGCAGACCCGGTTGAGCCGCAGCGTGAAGGAGTCACTGGACAAACCGGTACGCGAGCGGCTTATCCGGCTGCGGATGACGATCTATGCAATGGCCATGGCGCCCGTTGCCCTCTTCGGACTGGTGCACAACATTATACCGTATCTGTTTACGAAGTACACGGCGCGCCTTTTTCAGGACGAGGCAATCCGCACGTTCGCCTATTTCGGAATAGGCATGCTGGCGTTTACACTCACCTACGGCGGCTTCGGCTTCTGGTTGTGGTATTCCGGCGGCATGGAGGTTAAATGGGCGATCGCATACTTAGCCCTCCTGCCGCCCACAGGGTTTGCGGCCCTTCGGTATCGGAAAAACGTATTGCTCTACCGGGACAAGATTCTCGTGCGGACGTTTTTCTGGAACAACCAGGAACTGGTTGAACTCCTGCGCCGGGAACGCCAGGAAATAATCGAGCGCTTCCGGGAACTTGAGGCGAGCTACGCTGAATGACGCTTCGATTCATTACAAAAAACCCATCGGATCATTTTGGGGGTTCGGAGGATGCGCTCTGACCCATAGGATGTGCTGACGAAGGAAGCGCATCAAATCCAGAATGAATGCCTCGGCGTTCGGCAAAGCCACCGCAAAAACCCAACCCCTGTGTTTGTTGTAACTCCTGCCCTGGAAGCAGACAACTATCTCGCCGTTTCCCCCCCAAAAAGACCATCGGATCATTTTGGAGGGTCGGGGGATACCCCTCTCGCAACTGTGATGGGCCGTTGCCAGCTTCTACGGCTCGA
>SL_8KL_010_SEDDRAFT_10003142_pt1 | contig 13701 bp, 13 predicted proteins | sample SodLakKL_010_SED_4_FD_11160 | JGI IMG/M metagenome (IMG submission 11160) | reverse complement strand
CTATCAAGCACCTTAACCAGGCAAGATCTTACCTGTTACAATCGGGTAGGAAGCAGCGCGGCCGCGTCCTGTCCTACCCGATAAGCAATTTTTCAACTCACTCCTAAGAATTTAAATGCATCATAGACCAGAAATGCCGGCCATACAAGAGCTTTTAAAAACCCGATAACGCCTGCCCAGAAAGTTGTTGCCTGCGAAATAAAATAAATGGTTGCCCCGATAAAACCCAAACCGTATATAGCGCCTGAGGGAGCTGTGTCATGTGCTTTTTTTGCCATAGTAGTTGAATTTTTTAATTTGTGAATAATGTTTTATCTATTTGTGCATTAAACTTTAATTAGTGTCTTTATAAAAAGTATAACTTATTTTTAACAAAGCACCTAAAAAACGAAGTTTTTTGGCATCAGCTGTTCTTTTGCAATTTCACCATGGAGAAACAATATTTTATTTTTAAAATCTCCTTTTTTCAAGTCTTCAACATTTGTGACATCGCTAATCTGAGCTTTTACAGAACAGCCAGGTGAATATGGGCTCACAAAAACTTCAAAACTCTCTCCATTTACAGTTAGTATAGCTCCACTTTCATCCCAGTCAATTGCACTGAACTCTTGTTCCATAGTGTTCCAGCCCAAAAAGAAAAGCTCCTCCTTGAACATATCGGTTGCTTTCCTGTTATTCTCACTCCCTACAGGACGCGCTCCAATATGATTACTAAGAGCTTTTAAGAAGGACATGCATTTAATATTTAGATATATTGTTTTCATCTGAATATTTTATGGTTGTTAAGTTGATCAACAATAATTTACATCCTTGAATGTTTGAACTTCAGTAATTCTATTCCGATGGAACCCTCATGTAATATTCATTATCTTTTGTGAACATATTGTTAATGAGGGTTTCATTTGTATGTTTTATAGTTATTAGTTTCTAAATTCATTACAAAAATAACTTGTTTATTTTTGATAAGTAAATTTTTGATGGTGAATGACGGTTTTGGGAAAGTCAGTTGGGGAAAATGGTAATTGAATAGGATAGAACACTCTTTTTTTAACTCTGAATTATTTAATTTTATTAATTAAAAAGAGGCTGTCCTTTTGAGACAGCCTCTTTTTAAATTAAAGTAAAAATTATGGTGAACTAAATTTATACTATATATTTATTTTCTTATTTAAAATCTGCAGAAAAATTCACTGGGTTTTATAATTATTATTATGCTAACCTCAGTACTACCTGCTATTCTAAGTTAACATTCAGATAAACCGAATGGCGCCCATATGTTTCATAAAAAGGCTTAAAAACAACACCGTCAATAGTAAATTGCAACTGCTCAGGGTCACCTGATATCGACTTACTTATATCATTTGCATCTAATGTTATCTCACGCCATTCTGTTAGGGGCTCAGTCTCCTGAGCTGCCAGTAAAACAGGTCCGTAAAACAAACTTGCAATATTTTGCTGATCCATAACCGGTTCTAAATAAAAATCAAATGGCATACGCAACTCAATTGTATCTCCGTCTTTCCAGTCACGGCTTAAAGTAAGATAGCTTCCCGGCTCAGCATTTACGTTTTCTTCCTCACCATTTATCTTCACAAAAAATCCTTCAGTAGCCCATTGTGGTACACGTACTTTAAGATCAAACTCGCCATCACCATTAATGGTCAATTTTGTATGGTCTTCTTTTGGAAAAGCTGTTGTTTGCTTTACAGTTACATTTTTTTCTGTCCATTCTAATGTTGAAGGCACATAAAGGTTCACATACAAGTCCTGGTTGTCTGCACTTTTAAAATAAATCGCTCTCTGAAGTTTTGTATTACTCTCAATAGCCGTTCCGTTACAACAGGTAAAACCTCTCATATCAGGGTTGCCAAACGATTTTGCAGAACCTGGTCTCAGGGGAACGTGATAGGTATTTGCAGGGGAGTCCTCTGCAACAGAAGCAAGAATATGATTGTAAAGCCCACGCTCATAATAATCCATTAACTCTGCACGCTGATCAAATAGAAATAGGTTTTTGGTTAGTTTGAGCATATTATAGGTAGCACAGGTTTCATTTTGACCACCAGCGGCAAAACCGTTTTCATAAAGTGTTGCCGGTTGCGCGGTAAAGCATTCCGCATTAGCAGGATTACGTGCTCCTGCAACTCCTCCAATATTGTACATATAATCATTAACAACCTTAAACCAAAAATTATCCGATGTATTATAATATTCCGGAGCATCACAAACATGATATGTTTCAAGTGCCCCAATAATTTGCGGTACGTGTGTGTTGGCATGTAGCCCACGTAACATATCTACATTTTTGGCAAGTCCATGAGAATGTTCAGCATCTCCAAAAAATAGTCTAATGTTATCAAATAATTGTGCAGCTTCCAGGTGATTAGGCTCATTGGTCATTCTATGCAATCGTGCCATAGCTTCGTTCATTCCCCCATACTCTCCTGCAATATATCTGTTCCACATACCTATAAGCGTACTGGTTGACAACTGATCCAGACGAGCGTATACCCAGTCACCCATACCTTTTGCTGTTTCTAACGCCTTTTCATTGCCACTGACATCATAAATGTCCATTAATCCGGCCAGGATTTTATCTAAGGTGTAGTATGGTGCCCAAATTTGATTATCACTTCCTCCATAGGTCGCTCCTTCTTCTAACATAATAAACTGGTCTGGCGGATAGGCGCTAATATATCCTTGACCCCAATTCCAGTAATCTGTGCGGACACCCTCTTCACTCAAATCTGAATCAAAATCTGACTTACCTGGAGCTGGTGGCACAGCTGTTGGATCTGACACATATTCTCCGCCAGCTGTTTTAGGTTGTCCAGACATTTGTGATAATTCGTACAACGTATTCACCATATATTCCATCTTATCGGCAAAAATAGCCTGGAGCGACTCATCATAACTGGCACTCTCATACGATTGAGCTATAGCGGTAAGATAATGTCCTGTGGCATGACCGCGTAATTTAGTTTCCTGACTATCCCATCCCCTTAGTGCTCTTGCTCCCTCGGGTTGTTCTTGTCCATAGGCGTTACGAAACATGTAAAGAAAATCGTCCGGATTTGTATTGGCAAGAACTGTTACAAATTTATCACGGTTCTCTATAAATTTTGTGTTGTTATTGTGAATATCCGTGTTTAATAAAATCTGACCAAGGTCGAAAGTTTCCAGCGTAAGGATCTGGTGTATCAAGCTCTTTATCCTCTTTAACCGTGACTCTCGCTTTTGGTTCTAAGTTTGTTCCGGGAACCTGCCCGGTTACTGTATATGTGCCGGGTTCAAGTACTTGACTATTATCTTCAGGTGCCGGCCAAATCACTCTTACATTTGACCCTTCAATTTGATTTCTGTAATCACCCTCTACATAGCGTGGTAATCTTGGAAGATGTCCCACTGCCGTCTCCACCTGAACATCCTGGACGCTAGTCANAAATGCGTTATACAACTGAGGAGTTGTTTCGGGAAAACTTGGAAGACTCTCGTCNGAACGATCTCTTGTTATTTCTTCCGGTTCTCCTTCTNCCAAAGCATTATNANGAATTCTGGTAATTTGATCTTGATTCAACGGGATTCTATAGATTCGGAAATCGTACAAATTTGCGTTTAAATAACCATTATCAGAAGTCAGTGATTTTCCTATATAAAGTTTATTATTTCTTGTTGTATTATTATCGAATAGGTGCTCTAATTCCACATCTACATTCTTTGCTTCATCGACAAGATTTCCATTGATGTATGTACTTAAAGTTCTGGAGGGAGCATCAATAACAACAGCTAAATGATTCCAATTATTAACTTCTACCGCTGGTGAACTTGCAATATACTTATCGGATTCAGTTATGATTTGAGCTTGATAGCCTTCTTTGTCATTGGTCCCTACCGGAGCAACAAAAAAACGAGATTCGTCATCACTTCCAAAGTCAAAAAAGATCTGCCCCTTTTTTGCAGAACGCATGTTAATCCATCCGGTGATACTAATTGATTCTTCTCCTATCAGCGATTCACCCGGGATGGAAACAAACGTTTCGCTATCCCCTGGTAAAAAAAGCACATTGCCAAACTTATCGTCTTGTACAAACCTGAAGTTAGTACCTTGAATGTTTCCATGTAAATTATTACGGGACCAATCCCTTACATTTCCACTTAATTCATAGCGGGAAATAATCCCGGTTTCTCCAATTCCGTCTAAGATTTGATCTCCGTTTTGTGCCAATACCGAAGTTGTACACAAAAAATAAAAAGTTAGTATTATACTAACGAACAGTTTAAAGATTTTCATGATTAAATTTTTAGTTCTTTTTTTATTAATTAAATATTAATATAGTAAGTAAATAACTTACCAATTGCAAAATAACAAATAATTTTTTTAAAGATTCTGTTAAGCGGACTTGAAATATTTGTAAAAAATTTTATATATCTTTACAATAACAATTTAACCAGGCATGATCTTTGTTACATTTGGATTTAACTAACTTTTCTGTTTAGTTTATTTTTCACCCGATTTTATAAAAGTATTTATTTTTATAAAAATCGTTAAGTTTATGGTGAATAGTTTACGATATCTAAGTAAATAGTTGTGAATTAATTATTATAACAAAGAAAGTAAAAAACCATTATAATATTTGAAATTCAATATATTTCAAACAAACTTATGAAGCTAAACAATTAACTTATTATGAAACCCTCATTAAAAAATTGTTCACAAAAGATAATGAACTTAGCGAAGTGATCTCGTGACCAAAGGGAACAATATTACATGAGGGTTCCATCGGAATAGAATTAAGGAAGTTCAAACATTCAAGGATGTAAATCATTGTTAATCAATTTAATAACTAATAAATTATTCAAATGAAAAAGGCATTATATTTTTTGATTCCATGTATGTTATTTTCTTTGTTCTTTTTTTCCTGTGAAAAACTAGAAGAAAAATCTTTTGATGAATCTCTTTTGATTGGAAAATGGGTCAGTGGAACTTTGTATTATAAATATGAAAGTGATGGTACGGGTGGTACTTGGGATACAGCTGATGATGTTAGAGAAGAGGAAGCACAGGATTTTACATGGACACTTGAAAAATCGGAGTTAACCCATATTCATATTATGGAAATCGGGGGCAATGTTCCCAAGGTTTATACAGTAAAAGAACTTACTGCTGATAAATTAAGATATGTAGATGATTTTGGCAAAGAATTTTCTTTTAGTAAAGTGGATGGTTAATATTTGCATAACACTAAAATATATAATTTACCATCATTTAATTACGCGGATATAATTAACTTATTGACCTGAAAATTATGAGAAAGTTTTTAAAACCTGTTTTAATTACACTGGCTTCGTTGCTTCTGTTTTTGATTATTGTTATTAGTATCACATTGTGGTATGTTTTTACACCCGAAAGAATTACGCCTATAATAAACAAACAGGTTGAAAATATTTTTACTTGTGATGTTGAGATTGGCGAGGTTGAACTCACTTTTTTTAGAACATTTCCTCAGTTTGGGATAAAAGTAGATAAGTTTGTATTAATTAATCCTGTTGAAAATGCTCCCGGCGATACGCTTGTAAGTGTTGACAGGTTAATAGGTTCAATTGATGTTATGGCGTTTTGGAGAGAAAATGAAGTAATATTGTCTGATATTTCTTTGTTGAACGGTAATGTTAATGCCCATGTTGATTCACTTGGAGTTACTAATTTTGATATATTTGTTACAGATACTACAGAAACCCCGGAAACGGAGTTCACGCTAAGTTTTATTGATATCGGCAATGTTAAGCTGGAAAACATTAATTTTTCTTATATAGATGAGCCATTGAAATTGAATACCAGTTTTCAGGATCTTTATGCAGAAATCAATGGAACCATTTTTCGGGATAATGCCAGGTCTGATATAGAAGTAAGCAAATCTATTGTTTCTTTAGAACATGCCGGGGAAAAATATCTCCGCAATGCTGCAGTGAGTATGAACTTTCCCATGCAAGTTTTTAAATCATGGATGTATTACAACCTGGATCAAGCCCGGTTAACTGTTAATGATCTTGAATTGTTGCTTGATGGTTCAATTGAGATCGATCCAACAAACTGGGACGTTCTTACCGACATTACCTACAAATTTAATGGTTGGTCAGCCGGGAAAATTTTAGAGCATGTTCCACCTTCATTTCAATCATATATTGAAGGTATAGATTTCAGTGGAGTGATTGACTCAGAGGGAACAAATCAGGTATTATTAGCAGTTCATCAATGCCATTGATGGATATGAATTTTGACATAGAAAAAGGATCTTATAATCAATCGGGATTTCCTTTTCCACTAAGCGATATTACTGGTAATGTTAATCTTTATACCGATTTTATATCTGACGAGCTTACCTATTTACAAATCAACCGGCTTAATGCTAAAACTCCAAAGTCTGCTTTTGAAACCAAAGGAATAGTGAGTAATCTTTTTTCAGACATATATAGCCGGCTTACAACCAATGTAAGCTTAAATTTGGATGAATTTAACGGGCTAATAGATGACTCTCTGTTAGTTAACATGAAGGGTAGGGTTCAGGGTGACATAAAATCCGACTTTTCCCTTTCCCAGGCAGAAAAAATGGAGATTGAGAAGATGAAATTCTCAGGTTCATTAACAACATTCGACTTGGATGTTTCATATGACAGTTTATGGGTAAAAACTGATCACTCAAGGGTTGATTTTTCTCTACCAAACAATGATGCTTCAACACCAAATACAAAATTTGCCCATGCAGCCGTAAAATCCGGAATATTAGAAACCGGTAAAATTGAGGATTATCAGGCTTTTATAAAAAATGCCGGCATTGTTATGGAAACATCTGATTTGAGAGACACAACCAGGATTCCGGATATGATTTGTACGTTTAGTATTGATACACTTTCGGCAAGTATGGATACTTTAAGCATTGCGTTGAATAATCAATCAGGTAGAGCGGCAATTAACCCTGTAATTGATAAACCTGACCATCCTGAAATAAAGCTGGACTATAACAGTGGAGCCATGGAAGCGAATGCAGGGAAGGATTCAGCCTTAATAAATAAGTTTCATCTTGATGTTGACATTATAAATGATAGGGATAAAAGTGATGTTTTCCAGCAATGGCTTGTAGAAGGTTTTATAGATTTAGATCAGGGTTTTATTAATACAACAGCATTATCTCATCCTATTGAGATTCCCACCATAAGAATGGATTTTGATCCTGAAAATTTTAATATAAGAGAAAGCAGGATGATTATTGATAAATCTGATTTTGAACTCTCAGGTAGCATTAGCAATGTGCTGGCATACTTCAGGGAAGATTCTATCCTTCGTGGTAATTTTAAGTTTGACTCTAATAATACCGATTTACTTCAACTTATGGAGATGACTAGTGGAATAGGGGTAGAGGAAGATAGAGTTGCCGAAAACTACGAGAACCCTGGAAACTCTCAAGACACTGGTAATCAGGAGGAAGCCGGGTTTCAAAACAATGACACAACATTTACAGGTCCATACATGGTGCCGGAGGGGATTGATTTTATGCTATCCACCAATTTAAAAAAAGCTACCTTTGGTACTGATACTGCTACAAATATTACCGGAGATATTAGCATTAAAGATGGTATACTGTTGCTGGATGATTTAAGCTTTATCACTTCAGCAGCCAGTATGCAAGTTACCTCTATGTACCGTACTCCCCGAAAAAATCATTTATACCTTGGTTTAGACTATAAAATGCTTGATATCGAAATTGAAAGGTTGCTTGAAATGATACCCGATGTTGATACGCTTATGCCTATGCTGCGTTCATTTAGGGGTGAAGGTGAATTCCATATGGCTATTGAAAGTTACCTGGATTCGACCTATAATATCAAAAAGTCAACTTTACGCGGAGCCTCGTCCATCAGGGGTAATGACCTGGTGCTATTAGACGGAGAAACTTTCAGTGAAATTGCTAAAAGGCTTCGTTTCAGTAAACAGGCTGAAAACAGGGTTGATTCTCTTTCAGCTGAATTTACGATCTTCAGGGAAGAAATCGATATATATCCTTTCCTTATTGTTATGGACAGATATAGTGCAGTTGTGGCAGGACGCCATAATTTTGACCTTACATTTGATTACCATATAACCTTGGTGGAGTCACCTTTACCCATGAGATTGGGCATTGATTTATTTGGTGACATGGATAACCTGGAATTTAGCTTGGCAAGAGCCCGTTATCCGGAGTTTTACCGCCCGGCTCGCAGAGGTGCGGTTCAAAGTAGTCAACTGGAACTGAGACGCATTATCAGAGAGGCCTTAACAGATAGATCCGGTGAATAGTTTCTTATTTTGTCTTTGAAAATGTCTTTGCTTAATAACATTCTCAATAAACAACCGTAAATTAACCGGAAATAACATCAAATCTTCTTTATTTTTTTATAGTGATTTCCATTAATAATCTCATCAATTTTTATAAGCCATTAAAATAGGGTAGTTTTTTCCTGTTATATTATTTTTATATAATACATTTGCAAAAAAATATTTATGGTACAAGAAGAAACTGCAAAGTTTGATGTTATTTTAAATTTACTTAAAACGGAAGTTGTTCCTGCTTTGGGTTGTACAGAACCTATAGCAGTGGCTTTGGCGGTGGCTAAAGCTCGCGAGACTTTAGCTGAGGAGCCCGTGAAAGTTGATGTTTTGGTTAGTCCAAATATTTTTAAAAATGGAATGGGAGTAGGGGTGCCCGGCACTGGTTTAACAGGGTTGCCCATTGCAGCAGCTTTAGGTTCAATTTATGGCCGTTCGGGCGATTGTTTAGAATTGTTGAAAGGAGTTACCCCGGATGTTGTGGAAAAGGCTAAATCTATAGTTGAAAATGGAATAGTAAATATTGACATAAAGAGGGACTCCCCTAAGCTGTATGTAGAGGCTTCTTGTGCCAATAGTAATGGTAACCGGGCAAGGGCAACTATAACACAGCGTCACTCCAACATTACTAAAGTGGAGTTTGATGGTCAAGTGTTGGAGTGTTCAACACCCGGCCCGGATAATAGCAATAATTCTTATGATATCTCAACCCTGAATATTACTTTTCATGATATTGTTGATTTTGCTACGGATGTTCCGTTTGAAAAAATTAAGTTCATACTCGAATCGGCCGAAATGAATAACCGGATAGCACAGGAGGGTTTAGATAACGATTATGGATTAAGGATAGGTAAAACGCTTAAAGGAAAAATTGACAAGGGAATATTATCCGATGATATTATGAATAATGCCATGTTGCTAACTGCAGCGGCTTGTGATGCCAGGATGGCTGGATGTGCTCTCCCTGTAATGAGCAACTCCGGTAGTGGTAATCAAGGCTTAACTGCAACCTTACCAATATCGGCAGTAGCACAGAAGTTTAATTCCAGCGAAGAGGAAATTGCCCGTGCTTTAGTCTTATCTCACTTAATTGCAATTTATATAAAACAATACCTTGGACGTCTTTCGGCATTATGTGGATGCGTAGTATCATCAGCAGCTGCAGGCTGTGGTGCTTGTTACCTGCTTGGAGGAGGAAAGAAAGAATATATATATACCATAAAAAATATGGTTGGCAGTGTTACCGGCATGATTTGCGATGGCGCCAAAGAGGGTTGTACACTTAAAGTTAGCTCCGGGGTTGGAGCAGCTATACAATCAGCATTACTTGCCCTTGATGGCATTGTTATTTCATCAAATGATGGAATTATTGATGATGATGTAGAGAAAACCATTCGCAACCTTGGAGAAATTGGAAGTGATGGGATGTCCAAAACCGACGAGCTTCTTTTACAGATTATGGAATCCAAGGTAAAGTAGCCTGTGTTTTTTATATGGACTATAAGCTTAAAGAAAATACTAAAGCGCTTATAAATAATTCTGAAGAAATGCTTACGTCAATGGGTAGAATTAAAAAAATAATAGAAGAGTAATAGCTTAGCTATTTTAAAAAAAAGGCAGGATCATTTCGACCGGCAGGGAGAAACCTTGTGATAGATCAGGTGAAGGCTTTTCATTTAGAAGTTTCCTGTTTATGGCTTTTCCTGTAACCGGAAGCTTTCTGTTTTCAGAATCTTTTTAGCCTTGATAAAATCAGGTCTAACTCTAAATGAAGCTTTGAAAATGCTAACCACTTCTTACCAAGATCTTTTAAGCTGGCACCGAAATGATAAACTTCTTTATCTATTATCAAAAAAAGATCGTGACTCCTTGTGAATTTAAAGATTTCTAAACTACCAAATTGTGTATTGAATTTATTGTATAATCCGGACATATTGACCACCAATCCGGCGATGTTGATCACGCGAAAAATATTTGGGCAGGCTCCGTCAGTTTATAACAAAAAAGGCAACTACCTGTTTTTATGATAGTTGCCTTTTTTTAACGTCGGGGTGAGAAGACTCGAACTTCCGACCCCTTGCACCCCATGCAAGTGCGCTACCAACTGCGCCACACCCCGAAATTATTATGCAAAATTAATACTTTTTTGATGAAATCCAAAGTGAAAATTAATTCTCATGATTATGAACTTGTCTTCAATCCTTAGGCTTCCAGTAACTTTCGTCAACATTAAGCTCTTGTCCGAGTTTCCTTGCCAAAACAAAAAAATAATCAGACAAGCGGTTAAATAGCTTTAAAACCTCTTCCTCAATATAATATTGTTCCGCCATTTTAAAAATTATTCTTTCACAACGGCGGCATATGGTACGTACTACGTGACAGGATGAAATTGCCGGATGGCCCCCCGGAATAATAAATGATTTAAGTTTGGGTAAAGCTTCATTCATACTGATTATNTCTTGTTCCAAAAACGAGATATCGTCTTCGGTAATTTTGGGTAACTTATCGCACTGGGTTTTATCCTCACATGCCAGCANTGACATTGCCANAAATAGCCGGTGTTGAATATTTTTAAGGTTTTTTTTGTGATNCAAGGGAATTTCATGATCGCATAANAAGCCAATAAATGCGCTAAGCTCATCTACTGTACCGTAGGCCTCTAATCTTATGTGAAACTTTGAAACCTTTGTACCACCAATTAAGGATGTTTTTCCTTTATCACCAATGCGGGAGGTTTCTTTATTATAGCCTTTATTATCCATTTAATTTATTACCTGCTAACTTGTTGTATGTAGGTTGTGTATTTTAAAAACAGTACGTTATTTTACTTTTTCAACAACATGGTTTACACGTTGTATGTTATCATTTTTATAGTCTTCTTCTATATTGCCATCAAGTAGCCTGATAATACGATGTGCATGTTTGGCAATATCNTCNTCATGTGTTACNAGGATAATTGTATTACCGGCTTCATGAATTTTTTCAAACAAGCCCATTATTTCAACCGATGTTTTTGAATCCAGNTTTCCTGTAGGTTCATCAGCCAAAATAATTGAAGGGTTGTTAACCAATGCCCTGGCNAAGGCAACTCTTTGACATTGCCCACCTGACAATTCATTGGGTTTGTGATTCATGCGATCAGTAAGGCCTACTTGGTTCAAAACTTCAGTAGCCTTTGCTAATCTGGTGGCTTTATTTTCGCCTGCATATATCAGTGGTAATGCAACGTTATCTAAAGCTGTTGAACGGGGTAGAAGGTTGAAAGTTTGAAAAACAAAACCAATCTCTTTATTTCTGATATCTGCCAGCTCGTTATCTTCCAGCTTACTAACATCTTTGCGGTTAAGGAAATACCGGCCTTTTGTTGGTGTATCGAGACAACCCAATATATTCATCAAAGTGGATTTGCCGGAACCCGAAGGACCCATAAGCGCTACATATTCATTGCGGTTTATCGTTAAATTTATCGACCGCAATGCTTTAACCACTTCTGCACCAACATGATAGTGCTTGGAAATCGTCTCTAAACGTATGATTTCATCTGTCATTTATTAAAAATATATTGATTAGTGGTAAACAAAAGTATAAAAACTAATTTAAATTGTTGTTATCCGTTAAAGATTAAAATCTGATTTTCATTTTTAACGAAAGATTTTTTTAAACCAATAGGATTATTGATAAATTAATAAATGGTAACCTTGCATTTTGTTTTTTAGTTGTGTGTGGTTTTATATAATCTTTATATATTTTAGGTTAATAATTGCATAATATTTGTAACATTTGTATTAAAGTTTGTAAATCAAATATCATGAAAACCATAACTTTACAAGTAATTGAAGAAACTGCGAAGCGGGTTGAACAATTATCAGAAGATAAAAAGAAACAATTGTCACGCCTGATAGATGTTTGACTTCGTAAGCCAAGGCCTGTCCTTGAAGTAATGGAAGAATTGGGTGAATATGCTGCTAAGCAAGGCCTTACAAAAGAGAAACTGGATGATTTACTTAAGGATGAATAAATGCGGGTAGTATTTGATAACAATATATATCTCGAACTTGCCTTATCAGGAAATGCCGGTTGCATAATTACAGGTGATAAAGACCTGCTTGTTTTAAACCCGTTTCGTGGTATTCCAATCATAACTCCAAAGGAATTTATTTATAAATATTAAATTTATTGTCATTGATTATGATTTAAATGGCTGAATTATTGACTTTCATTTTTATTTGCTATTAAAAATTTACATTAATTATTATATTTGTATTAAAATTTATATTAATGGAAACAATAATAAGAATAAAACCAGAAGAGCTTACTCTTGATTTATTGAATAGAATTAAAGCTTTATTTGAAAATGAAGAGTCTTTGGAAATTGTAATCTCACCGGTTTCTGATTTTGGTTTGACAAAAAAAGAAAGCCGTAAAGCATATATAAATCGTGTGAATAAAGCCATTGAAAACCTTGAGAAGAATAACGATACTGTTTCTTTTTCATACGATGAATTTGAAAAACTGACTAATGATTTACTGGCAGGTAAATGAAACAATTTACTTTTGATAGTGGAGCTTTTGATGACTTCTGTAATTGGGCAGTTTATGATAAAAAAGTATTTAAAAAGATACTTGAACTTCTGAAAAGCATAAAGCGTACTCCTTATCAGGGAATTGGAAAACCTGAACTTCTCAAATTTAATCATTCCGGATACTGGTCGAGACGAATAACTAATGAACACAGGATTATTTATAAAGTTGATGAACATAATAATATTTTTATTGCCAGTTGTAAAGGGCATTATGATTGATTACTAATTACTAAACCATAACAAGAGTGCGTTAAGTGCTTTAGAACTCTTGTTACAGTTTGAATTTGAAAGCGTAGTAACTATATATAGCCCCAACCTGCTCCATTCCAAGATGAGAGAAACCGATTTGATGTTGTATTGCTTGATATGAATTTTACGGCAGGCGTAAGTACTGGTAATGAAGGATTATATTGGTTAAGTGAAATCAAGAAAATGGCACCATCGGTCGAGGTTGTTATGATCACAGCTTATGGTGATATAGCTGATGAAACCGGAAGCTGGAAGTTCCTTCGGAAGCTTCCAGTTCCTTCAACCGAATGGAATTTGCAGATTCAGAAAGGAACTGGAAACTTCCTATTTTACAATTACATGATTTAATTGGGAACAAACCTTAGCGGCAAGGTAAATTGTGTGTTTACTGTTTCGCCATCAAATTTGCCGGGCTCCCATTCAGGCATCATTTTTACAACACGTTTTGCCTCTTCGTCAAGCTCGGTGCTGACCCCTTGAACTACTTCTACATTGGCAATACTACCA
>SL_8KL_010_SEDDRAFT_10003141_pt1 | contig 13708 bp, 10 predicted proteins | sample SodLakKL_010_SED_4_FD_11160 | JGI IMG/M metagenome (IMG submission 11160) | reverse complement strand
TATCACTGAAGCCTTTAGTGAATATGTAACCGATGTAAAAGAGGAAAAGTTCCCTGAAGATGAACATGTCTATAATTTTAAAGATGGTGAAGAAAAATTAAAGGAATTATTGCAGGAATTTAAGTAAAAGTGATAAAAATTTTGCTAATTATGATCTTTATTGTTGACAAATCTTTGAAAAGAGTGTATTATATTTATAAGTGAAAATAATAACTTAAGGGGGCTTAAATATGAAATTTAAAAAGATTTTAGTTCTAACATTAGCATTAGCAGTTGTTCTGGGAATGGGAATGGTAGCAGTAGCCGATGGACATTTAGAAGATGGAGAATATGTAGGTTATTCTCAAGCCAATGAGCGAGGTTATGTAGAGGCTCATGTTACCATAGAAGACGAAGCTATTGTAGCAGTAGATTTAATCGAATACAACGATGTTGGTGAAGCTAAAGGGGAAGACTATGGCTGGGATGAATTTCACGAAGCCATGGAAGAACTGCCCCAGAGATTTATAGATGCCAATGATTATGAGGTGGATATTTATACTGGAGCTACCAGCACTTCAGAAAAAGCCATGGAAGCAGTAGAGATGGCCTTATTAAAAGCTGAAGGTTATGAGAGCTTCGATGGAACCTTCATGGGAGTATCTGAGCCCACTGAGAGAGATAACTGGGGTGTAGTCCTGGTAACCTTCGAAGAGGGAGATATCGTTGAGGTTAAATTAGAAGAGGCTGCTGAAGGCGAACTCAAAGATGAAGATTACGACTGGGATGAATTCCATGAAGCCCAGGAGGCAATGCCTGAGTGGTTTGTGGAAGCAAATGATTATGAAGTAGATATTTACACAGGCGCAACAAGCAGTTCCGAACTCTGGATGGAAGCCGTTAGAGATGCTATGTCTAAAGCTGGCTTACTACAGGGAGAGTAATAATATTTAACTATTGTTTAGCAAAAATATGTTAAGCAAAGGACCCCTTCTGGAATTGTCTGGGAGGGGTCTTATATTTTTGAGCTGAAAAAATAAACACAATTGCTTTGATTTCTTATTGACACTCTTCCTTTCATGTTATAAAATTTACATGTATAGAGATTAATTTAGCGTATAATTAGCAATAAAAGGAGGAATAATTTTGCGAAAATCTGTAATAATTGTAACAATACTTTTAATAATTGCTGCCTGTTCCCAGCCCATCCTGGCAAGAGCTGAGGGAGAATTTGTTGGTTATTCTCAGGGTGACGATGAAGGTTATACTGAAGCCACTGTTACCCTTGGTGAGGAAGGGGACATAGTGGAAGTAGTTTTACGGGAATTTGATGGAATAGCCAGAGAAAAGGAAGAACATGCCGAATACGATGATTACGAACCCTTCCAGGAGGCTATGGAAGAACTGCCTCAGAGGTTTGTGGAAGCTAATAATTACGATGTGGAAATGATAAGTGGAGCTACTATAACCAGTAATAAAGCTATGGAAGCAGTTGAGATGGCCTTAGCTAAAGCAGAGGGCGAAGAGAAATTTGACGGAACTTTCATGGCTAGATCTGAAAAGACGGAACGAGGCTGGGGTATTGTCTGGTTAACAGTTGCAGATGGTGAAATTACTGATATCAGGTTAGAAGAAGTATCTGGAGATGAGTTAAAGGATGAAGACTATGGCTGGGAGGCTTTTCACTCTGCCAGAGAAGAGATAGCCGAAAGGATGTTAGCAGAGAATGACTACGAAGTAGATACTTATACAGGAGCCACCGGCAGTTCTGAGTTATGGAAAGAGGCAGCAGCAAGAGCTCTTGAAATGGCGGGTTATTAATTAATCCTTGACTTTTTTCCGGTCTTGTTTTATCATTAATTGAGGAAATAATTTTTTTAAAGAAAATTATAGTTACTACAAAAATAAAGAAAAAAAACAAAGAAGGGAAGATCATCCTGGAGTTGAAATTTCGAAAGCTCCTAAATTTATATTATTATAGGGGAGCCAGTAGGGATTTTCGTAATTTCGGCGTTAACGAAAAGAGTGATAGGTGGTTAATAAAATTGCTTTTTTATCCAATAGTCACCTATAATCTCGGGTGGTACCGCGGTAAATTCGTCCTGAGCCTTAGGCTCAGGCTTTTTTTATTGGTTTTAATTATTCTATAATATCAGATAAAAACTTTTATAGTAAAGAAAGGGGAGATTTTAATTGGCAGTTTTTTCAGAGCTACCTGATAAAAAACCATCAGCTATGGAAAAGGAGTTGGCTGATAAATGGGAGGAGATGAATTTACTGGAACAGACCATTGAGAATCGCAAGGACAGCAAGCCCTTTGTTTTTTATGAAGGCCCTCCTACAGCCAACGGTCGTCCTGGGATTCATCATGTTATCAGTCGATTATTAAAAGATACTGTCTGTAGATATCAATCAATGCAGGGTCATATGGTTAGAAGAAAAGCAGGTTGGGATACCCATGGTTTACCAGTTGAAATTGAAGTGGAGAAGGAGTTAGATTTAAATAGCAAGCAGGAAATTGAGGATTATGGTATTGATAAGTTCAATGAAAAATGTCGGGAGTCAGTATTTAAATACGAAGAGCTCTGGCGTGAAATGACCACCAGAATGGGCTATATGATAGATTTAGATGACCCTTATATAACTTTAGATAATGATTATATTGAATCAGTCTGGTGGATTTTAAATAAGTTTTATGAGGAGGATTTTATCTACGAGGGACATAAAATTCTGCCCTATTGCCCCCGCTGTGGGACTGGTCTTGCTTCCCATGAGGTGGCTCAGGGGTATGAAGAAATTACCAGTAATTCAGTATATGTTCGAGTTAAGAGAAAGGATAAAGATGAATACTTTTTAATCTGGACCACAACCCCCTGGACCCTAGCAGCTAATGTCACTTTGACTGTACACCCGGAGAAAACCTATGCTAAAATTAGTTTTCGCGGTGATTATTATTATCTAGAGAAAAATCTTGTAGAGGATGTTTTTGGGGATTTTGAGGAAGATTATGAAATAATCGAGGAGGTTCAGGGTGAGGAACTAGAGGGAATAGAATATGAGCAGATCATGCCCTTTGTGAAAACTTCAGAAAAAGCTTTTTATGTTACCCTGGGAGATTATGTAACTGCTGAGGAAGGTACAGGTATTGTGCACAGTGCACCAGCCTTTGGCGAAGATGATTACAAAACTGGCCAAAAATATGGGCTGCCAGTTTTACAACCCGTTGATGAGGATGGTCGCTATACTACCACTCCCTGGGAGGGGCAGTTTGTGATGGATGCAGACCCGGATATTGTGGAGTGGTTAATAGATAATAATAAATTACTACGCAGCAAAAAGGTAAAACATAACTATCCCCATTGCTGGCGCTGCGATACACCACTGCTTTATTATGCTAGAGGTAGCTGGTATATAGAAATGACCAGGATCAAAGAGGAATTAATTGAGAATAATGATGGAGTGAGCTGGTATCCTGATTATGTAGGAGAAAAACGTTTTGGGAACTGGCTGGAAAACTTAAAAGACTGGGCAATCTCCCGCAATCGTTACTGGGGTACTCCCTTAAATATCTGGCGCTGTGATTGTGGCAATACCACCTCCGTGGGCTCAAGACAGGAGTTAAAGGAGAAGGCTCTAGAAGAGGTTACTGATGATATTGAACTTCATCGGCCCTATGTAGATGATATTCACTTTTCCTGCCCGGAATGTGGCGGCGAAATGACCAGAGTAGAAGAGGTCATCGACTGCTGGTTTGACAGTGGTTCAATGCCCTTTGCTCAATACCATTATCCCTTTGAAAATGAGGAGCTCTTTAACGAGCAATTTCCCGCTGATTTTATCTGTGAAGGGATTGATCAAACCCGGGGCTGGTTTTATTCTTTGATTGCTATCTCTTCCTTTGTTAAAGAATCTTCCCCCTATAAAAGAGTCCTGGTCAATGATCTAATTCTTGATGCTGAAGGCAAAAAAATGTCTAAATCAAGGGGCAATACCGTCGATCCCTTCGAGCTTTTTGAAGAATATGGAGCCGATGTATTGCGCTGGTATTTACTCCATGTATCACCACCCTGGACCCCTACTAAGTTTGATATAGAGGGTTTACATGAAGTGGATAGCAAATTTTATCGCACTCTTAAAAACGTATATTACTTTTTTCAGCTCTATGCCAATACTGATAATATCGATCCTCGAGAATTTTCAGTGCCGGTGGAGGAGCGCACCAGAATAGACCGCTGGATCATCTCCCGCTATCATAACTTAGTGAAGCAGGTTAAAGAGGAAATGGATAATTATGACTTAACCTCTGCCGTTAGAGAAATCCAGGATTTTGTCGATGAGGACCTATCAAATTGGTTTATTCGCCGTTCTCGCCGTCGTTTTTGGGCTGGAGATTTGGATAAAGATAAAAAATCTGTTTATCTGACTACTTTCGAAGTTTTACAGGGTTTGGCCAGGTTAATTGCTCCCTTTGTACCCTTTATTTCAGAGGTGTTATATGAACGACTGGCTGATGGTAAATCAGTCCACTTAGAGGATTTTCCTGAGGCTAGAGAGGAGCTAATTGATGATAAACTAGAAGAAAAAATGGGTCTAGTCAGAGAACTGGTGACTTTAGGAAGAGCAGCTCGAGAGAGGGAAGAGATCAAGGTCAGACAGCCCATTCCCAGAGTATTAATCGATGGCCGAAATAAAGAATTAATATCTGATCTGGTACCTCTTATCAAGGAGGAGCTCAACGTTAAAGAAGTTGAATTTACGGAAGAGCTGGCAGATTATATGGCCTATGAGATCAAACCTAACTTCCAGAAGGTAGGACCTAAATTGCGGGATAAAGTTAAGGTCTTTGCTCAGGAGTTGGCTAAACTAGATGCCAGTGTAGCAGCTCCTAAATTAGAGCAGGGAGAGACTTTATCCGTAGACTTGGCCGGTGAAGAATTTTCTTTCACTGAGGAAGATGTAATCATCAATATTAAAAATCTGGAAGGTTATGCTGTGGGCATGAACAACAATGTTTTTATAATTCTGGATACCCAGCTGACAACAGAGCTTAAAAATGAAGGTCTGGCCAGAGAGTTTATCTCCAAGGTACAGCAATTAAGAAAATCCTTAGATTTAAATGTCACCGATAGAATCGAGGTAAGATATGATAGTGAGGAGAGGGTCAAAGAAGCAGTGGCAGCCTTTGCTGATTATATCAAAGAAGAGACCCTGGCCGATGAATTAAAGGAGACCAAAGATTTTAAGGCAGCTGAAGAATATGACTTAAATGGTCATGAAGCTCTACTGGAAATTATAAGAAGGGGGTAAGTAATAATGAACCTGCAGGAGATTACGGACTTTTTAACCCTTTATGGATTGAGATTTCTAATGGGGATCTTAATCCTGGTAGTTGGTTGGTTTCTGGTGAAATATATAGTTAAAATCATGGATAAGACTCTGACAGGTCATTTTGATCAAATATTAACCAGTTTCATTCTTAAGCTTGGCAAAGCTCTGCTGTTAATTTTAGTCTTTTTAACTGCTGCTTCCACGGTAGGCATTGAGGTCACTTCCTTTGTAGCTATCTTAGGGGCAGCAAGTTTTGCCGTTGGTCTGGCTTTACAGGGTTCATTATCTAATTTTGCCGGTGGGGTTTTGCTATTGATCTTCAAACCCTTTGAGGCCGGGGATTTTATTGACGCTGCCAATGTTAAAGGTAAGGTCATAGAAATCCAGCTTTTATATACTGTGCTCAATACCAGGGATAATAAAAGAGTTTACATTCCCAATGGTTCTCTGGCCAACCAGACCATCACCAATTTTACCACCAATCCCACCAGGAGAGTGGAGCTGCAATTTGGCATCGGCTATGATGATGATTTTGAAGAGGCCAAAGCCATTATAAGAGACATAGTAGAAGACCATGACCGAATACAACAGGAGCCAGAACCAATAATCCGAGTGGGTGAACATGGTGATAACTCAGTGGAGATTTATACCTGGGTTTGGATTGATAGAGAGAGTCGTGGTGATTACTGGGAGGTCTACTTTTATCTCCATGAGGAAGTGAAGAAAAGATTTGATCAGGCCGGTATCGGCATTCCATACCCACAATTGGATGTCCATTTTGATCCTGCAGTAGAGGATGGTTTTGTCAGCCGGAGAGAACAGTTGAATTTAAATCGCAAGCTGGCTCGAGAAAAATTAGAGCAGCAACAGGCTGGAGATGACGAGATAGTTTAAAAATATTTGCCGGAAAGCAACATAACAGCTAAGTCAGCAAATAAAATAAACCCCGGCCCTACTAAGGCCGGGGTAATGTTCATAAATGGTGTGGGTAAGTGGATTCGAACCACTGGCCTCCACGATGTCAACGTGGCGCTCTGACCAGCTGAGCTATACCCACCTGTTACTTTCTCCATAATTATAACAGGTAAAAAGGAAAAAATCAAGGGTGGATAACTAATGGTATTTGGCAGAAAAGGTGATGTTTTTGGAAAAGAGCAAAAAAAATTTTACTAGAAAATTAGACTGGTCTTATTTATTTTTACTCTCAACAGCTTATCTTTCAAGTTCCATTAACATGCAGGGGATACAATCTTTGATGCCCTTTATTCAGGAAGAATTTATGATATCCCGCTCTCAGGCTGGACTCTACTCCAGTGCTTTTTTTCTTACAGCTACAGCTATAGCCATATTTAGTGGTAGTTTTGTAGATAAGATTGGAGCTAAGACTGGAATGTTAATCGGAGTATTTAGTGTAGGGGGAATGATGATCTTCCATGGTTTAGCTCCAGTATATCCAGTTCTGTTACTGCTGGCTTTTTTTGCTGGTCTGGGTTTTAGCATTATAACTCCATCGGTAAATAAAGCCGTCATTGAAAGCAGTACAGAAAAAAATAGGGCTCTTTCCATGGGAGTTATGCAATCTGGAGGAGGAATTGGCAGTTTTGTAGGAGCCAGTCTGCTGCCTGTCTTTGCTGCTGCCTATAGCTGGAGGTTGGCTATAATCGTTGCCGGTGCAGTGGCAGTATTTGTGGGGCTTTTTATCAAAATTAAACTACCGGATAAAAGGGCAAAGCAAAAACTTAATGAGCAAAAGCAAGTCAGTTTTTTCAGGCAGTTTAAAAAGATGCTCAAGAATAAAAAGCTTTTATTAGTATGCTCTCTGGGAGTGGTTTTTGGGGCTTCTATTGGTTCTATACCTGCCCATTACACTCTATTTTTAACCACGGACTTAAAGTTTTCTCCTGCTATTGCCGGTCTGTTTTTAGGTATTTTGCAGATTGGAGGTATTTTTGGCCGGCCTTTTTGGGGCTGGCTCAGCGATTCCTGGCATGGAGGTAAAAGGCGGCGAACTTTTCTCTGGTTAATTATGACCATTACTATAACAGGGTTGTTGTTTTCTTTTCTGGTCTGGCGATTATCAGACTTTGTTATCCTTATTGCACTTTTTTCTTTTGTTTTAGGTACCGTAGGTATGGGCTGGATGGGCCTCTTCTTTACTGTAGTGGGAGAGAGGGCTAACCCTGGTATGACTGGCATTGCTACCGGTTTTTCTTTGATTTTCATTCGGATTGGAGTGATGTTTGCCCCTCCTTTATTTGGTTTAATCGCCGATATCTTTGACCATTATAATTACAGCTGGCTAACCCTGACTATCTTTACTTTTATTTTTGGTATTTTATTTTACTGGTTAGAAGGAAAATCATTAGTGGCAGAAGAATATAAACAGTAGAGGTGAGAGTAATGAGAGCAACTGGAACTATAGCCCGGGGTATTAGAACCCCGATTATCAAAGAAGGAGATAAGTTAGTAGAAATTGTAGTGGAATCAATATTAAAGGCTGCTGAAGAAGAAAGTTTTTCTTTAAGAGATAAAGATGTGGTAGGGATTACAGAATCAATAGTTGCAAGAGCCCAGGGAAATTATATTTCTACTTCAGAAGTAGCTCAAGAGATAAAGGAAAAATTTTCAGGAGAGATAGGTGTTTTATTTCCCATTCTCAGCAGAAATAGATTTGCTTTAATATTAGAGGCGATAATAAAAAGTGGTTGTCAGGTACATCTGCAGCTAAATTATCCCCGCGATGAAGTGGGCAACCCGGTGTTAGATCCAGAGAAAATGCGCAGGGCTGATATTAATCCCCCGGAGGATGTAATATCCTATGAAAGATATAAAGATCTCTTCTCCGATTATTATCATCCCTACACCGGAGTTAATTATGTGGAATTATATAAAAAAATTGGGGGAGACAACATTAAGATCTATTTGGCCAATAAACCTGAGTATATTTTAAAACACACTGATCAACTGCTGGCAGCTGATATTCATAGCCGGAATATTACCAAGAAAAAGTTACGACAGGCAGGGGCCAAAAACGTCCTGGGGCTGGATGACCTCTGCACCGAGGATAGAGGAAGAGGTTATAATCCAGAGTTTGGTCTCCTGGGTTCCAATAGAGCCAGTCGGGATAGGCTGAAGCTCTTTCCCCGAGAGGGAGAACAGCTGGTCAGAAAAGTCAAAGATAAGCTCAAGAAGATTACCGGTAAAGAGATAGAGGTAATGATCTATGGAGATGGAGCCTATAAAGATCCAGGGGCAAAAATATGGGAACTGGCCGATCCAGTGGTGTCTCCGGCCTATACTGATGGTTTGGAGGGAACTCCCCAGGAATTAAAGCTCAAGTATTTAGCTGATAATGAATTAGAAGATCTGGAAGGTGAAGAGTTATTAGAGGCTGTAAAACAAGAAATCTTGCATAAAGAGGAAAAATTGACTGGCGAGATGAAGTCCCAGGGAACGACTCCCCGTCATCTGCCTGATTTGCTGGGCAGCCTTGCTGATTTAATAAGTGGTAGTGGAGATAAAGGCACCCCGGTGGTATTGATTCAGGGATACTTTGATAGTCTGGCAGAGGAATAAAAATAATCTAACAGACAAAAGATAGGGCCGGCAGGATTTTAAATTAACCCTGCTGGCCTTTTTTAGTTGTTAGTACTATATTTTTAATATCTTTAGCTAAATCTGGCAGCTAAATTTCCCACACGCTCTCCGATGTCCTGACACTCCTTTAAAGCTCTTTCATCGGGTTCACCAACACTTATAGGTCCATAATGGCCTATATCACTATAACCCTTTACCACCATGCCATGGACAAGCATAGCCTCTAATATACTTAAAATAGTCGATTCTACCCCGCCTCCCACTGTAGCGCAGGAAGAAAAGGCAGAACCAATTTTATTAGTGAGTTTACCGTGGAATTTAATACTTTTATCGAGAAATTCCTTCACCGGAGCTGCTGAAAGGCCGTAATAAGTTGGTGAACCGATTATTATTCCTTCATAATCAGTTAAAATAGCTGGCTCTACCTTTTCAATATTTTTTAGATCGACTTCAGCCTCAGAGTTTTCCACTCCTTCCTTAACCGCTTCAGCCATCTTTTCCGTATTGCCTGTGCGACTATAATATAAAACCAATACTTTAGCCATATTATAACCTCCTTTATTGAGATAGCTTAAATTTTCCAGTCTAATTTTAACATAGCTTTCCTGCATAAAGCAAAATTATTTTCTTTTACTTCTGAGCAAAATTTAATTGACATAAATCAAACTGAAAGTTATAATTGAGTAAAGATTAATAAAATTATCAAAAAAACACCAGAGGAGTAAGATAATTTCATTAAAACTGATGAAGGGAGGGGATTATATTGTATCTCCTTCGAATAGCAATCAGAAATCTGTTCCGCCGCCGGAGAAGAACCATAGTCACTGCCGCAGTCTTAGCTATTGCTATCATAATATTCTTAGTAGTTGAATCTTTAATGGCCGGTTTAACTGAGATGTCCTATGATAATATAATAAATTTAGAGTCTGCCCATTTAGAGATAGGCCGGGAAGATTTTTTTCAAGATGATTATAAATCTAAATTGAGAAAAAGTTTTTCTCTAGAGCAGGAACTGAGAGAAAACATCAGGGCAATAGAGGGTTATCTCTCACATACAGCTATGCTTGAATTTAATGCCAACATTACTACTGGCAGAGATGAATTCCCGGTGCAAGTTAGAGCAATAGAGCCTGAAAGTTTTCAGGAAATCTTAACCAATGCCAATTATATCATCGCAGGGGAATTTTTAAGCAGCGGTTCTGAGGGTTTGGTTATTGGGAGTCAGTTAGCTGAGATGTTAAGTCTCGAAGTCGGTGATTTCTATACCCTGCTCTTTCAGGATCAGGAAGGTTCCTTTAATACCATAGAAGGGGAAATAAAGGGGATTGTATCTACCCCTCATCCTGAAATGAATTTAAGTACGGTATTTTACAATAAAGAGTTTGCCTATGACGCTCTAAGAGTGGAAACTGGCCGGGCTAATCGTATCCTGATTAGACTTGACGATCGAGACAGGGCTATCGAAGCCAGAGAGAATTTATTAGAGAATCTTTCCGGAACTGGATTTGCTGTTCGCAACTGGGAAGATTCAGCTGAAATGATCAAGGCCATGCAGGCAGCAGGGCAGATTGAAAACTATGTGGTTTTAGGTTTGATTTTAATTATTGGTGGAATTGGCATAACCAATGTGGTGATTTTAGCTGCTCTGGAAAGAATGGAAGAGATAGGAATGATGAAGGCCCTGGGGCTAAAAGAAAAAGAAATAGTGGGAATTTTTGCTCTGGAGGCCACTGGAATTGGATTGCTGGGAAGCATCATTGGCTGTATCTTTGGCTTCATTAGTGTAGCTCTCTTCAGTAATTTTGGCTTTGATATGGATTTTTTGGGAGGAACAGAAACTACCTATGGGATTCCAATTATGGGAAGGCTTTATGGAGGTTGGAGTCCCTGGTCCTTTGGGCTGGTCTTTATCTTTGGCATATTTGTGGCCTTCTTAGCCAGTCTTATTCCGGCCTACTGGGCGGCCAGGAAAGACCCCATCGAGGCAATCTATAGGAGATAGAGGTGGCTATCCAATGAGCTTTTTATTAAAAATAGCTTTGCGAAATATCACCAGAAATAAATTTAGGACCTTTGTTTCAATCCTGGCTATCGCAGTAGTAGTTGCCATTGTAGTATTTACCCGGGGGCTTCTGCTGGGCTTTTCTGAGTCCACCTTTAGATTGATTGTTGATAATCAGTCTGGCCATGTCAGGATAATAAATGAAGAATATAAAAACAGAGAAGCGTTAATACCTTTAGACCAGACAGTGGACGGCTTTCGCGGTGAAGGGCTGGCGGCCATGCTAGCAGATCTAAAAGAAGTTACCGGGGTAGAGCATATGTTGCCTCGCCTTAAATTCGGGGCTATAGCCAGCCCGGGAGATGAAATGATAACAATGATGGGCATTGGTATTGATCCTGGCTCTGAGGCCGAATATGGAGCTCTCACTAAGGATATAACTGCAGGCCGAATGGTGGAGGATGGCCGGGAGATTTTAGTGGGCAAGTCTTTATTAGATAAACTGGATATTGAACTAGGAGAAAGAATTACCATCTTATTTTCAGATGCCTATCAATCCTTTCAGGGTAGAACCTTTACCGTGGTAGGGGTGCGAGAGACAGGCCTAAAAATGATGGATGAGGCCATGTTTTATTTACCCTTGGCTGAAGCACAGCAGATGCTTTATCTTGATGATGAAGCTACTGAAATAATGGTCTTTGGTAGCGGAATAAGAGAGGCTGAGCAGTTAAAAGAAAATTTAACAGATTTTTTTGTAGCCCAGGGGGCTGACGATAAATTTGCTGTTCTGGCCTGGCAGGAGACCGACCCCTTTATTGAATATTTTCAAATTGCCGTTAGAATTTATGATGTTATATATGTGTTTTTTATTCTCTTAGGTTCAATAGTTTTAATTAATACCATGATAATGATCATTAGAGAAAGAACGGCAGAGATTGGCATGATGGGAGCCCTGGGTCTAAAGAGCAGAGACATCCTCAAGGTTTTTTCTCTGGAAGGAGCAATAATGGGCATTTTTGGCAGTTTACTTGGGGTTATTCCCGGGGGAATGATAACCTATTATTTCTCCCAGGTAGGGCTTGATTATTATGCAGATATGCTGGATGATATGGAGATATTAATTGCTCCAGCAATTTATCCAGTATTTAGTCTGGAAAATTTGTTTATAAGCTTTCTCTTTGGAGCGGTAATAACGACCCTGGTTAGTATCTGGCCTGCTCGCAAAGCAGCTCAGATGGAGCCTGTTGATGCTCTGCACCGAGAAATTTAAACAGCTCAAAACAACAGGGTTTTTGTTTAGACGCCTGATAATATCTAATAATAGCTAGAGTTCCTGCAAGGGAAGGTTTAATCTGTTATAATGAAACTAGCTTTTCAATTATAAACCAAGATCTTGTCAATATTATTAGGAGGGAAAAATAATGTTGAATAAAAGAAAGATTATCCTGGAAAAAGCCTATCAAAATCAGCAGGAGCTAGGTGGTAGTGGAGGAATCTTGCCGCCACCCCATGAGGTCAAAATGAATGACCAGGCCTGGAATGAAGCGGTGATTAAGCTGGAAAGGGATGGACTCATTACAGGAATAAAAATAAGTCATAGTAGTTATAACAAACGTGATGGCGTTAAAGAAGTTTTGCAGACCAAAAAAACTAAGGTCACAGAGAAGGGAATTGAATTTCTGCAACAGGATGAATAATTAAATCATGAAACTTTCGATTGCAAAAGAGTTATAGACAAAACTTTAGATTTACTCAAAAACAAAAAAGACCACCTGAATAAAGTGGTCTAATGTTTAAAAATGGTGCCGGGAGCCGGGCTCGAACCGGCACGGGAAAAAATTTCCCACCGGATTTTAAGTTTTATCCTGTGCATTATGAATTCTATCAGATAATGCTAAGTTTGTCAAGCTATCAGGGGTTTTGACTTGGTGGTATTATATTCCTTTATCTTATTTTATCACGTCTTTTCAGCTTTTTCGGAACATAATGGAACATTTGGGAACACAAAATTAGTCAACATCAACCGCTTTATTTATTTTATCAGCGGCTTCTTTTTGCATATCCAGATCCACATGAGAATATATATCGAGAGTAGTAGATATAGTGGAATGGCCTAACATTTCTTGCACCACTTTAGCCTGGATGCCGTTTGCCAAATTCAAAGTTGCAAATGTGTGGCGTAAAGTGTGTAAACTATATTTTTCATGCAGTCCCGCTTTGCGAGCATATTTCTTAAATTGATTGCTGTAATAACCTGGTAGATATTGTCTGCCATCTGGCCGGCAGAATACAAAGTTTTTACTATCATCATAATCTGGTCCCATCTGGAGCTGCATCTCCATTTGATATTTTTTGTAGTTTTTTAGAATAGACCTTAATTTGTCCGGCATTTTGATCTGTCTTTTACTACTTTTGGTTTTAGTTTTTTCTTCATGTATGGGGCCGTCCTCTGCGACTATATATCTTTTTCTGACGTCTATTACGCCTTTTGGAAGGTTTATATCCTCCCACTCCAGTCCCATTGCCTCTGACCTGCGTAGCCCGGTCATAAGCAGGGATATAAAAAAAGTATTAATTAGTTTATTATCCTCACTGGCTGATAATAATTTATGATATTCTTTAGAAGTCATAGCCTGGGCTTTAGTTTTTTCGGGGCGCGGGGTTTCAACTGCAGACATAGGGTTATACTTGATTATTTTTAATTTAATTGCTCTATCAAAAATACTAGACATAATCACATAATGCTTTTTGAGTGTGTTCTCTGATAATCCACCTTTCTTTTTATCCTTCCTCCCAGTTTGC
>SL_8KL_010_SEDDRAFT_10003140_pt1 | contig 13709 bp, 15 predicted proteins | sample SodLakKL_010_SED_4_FD_11160 | JGI IMG/M metagenome (IMG submission 11160) | reverse complement strand
TAAATCATCGCTGTCACCGGCAAGAGAATATCTGGCTATCCCCTCGGTGGCGATACCATAAACTGTGGGAAATTCCAGCTGCTCATTTCCCGCCTGCAGTTCTATAAATAGATCGAGAACCTCATCTTTTACCTCTTCAGGGCGGGCATAGTTCTTGTCGATCTTATTGATCAGAACTATGGGCTTTAAATCCAGCTCCAGGGCCTTTTTGAGCACAAATCTGGTCTGGGGCATCGGCCCCTCAGTGGCGTCCACCAGCAGTATAGCCGAATCGACAGATCTTATAACCCTTTCCACCTCGGAAGAAAAATCAGCATGGCCTGGTGTATCGACGATATTTATCTTATAATCTTTATATTCAATCGCACAATTTTTAGAATAGATGGTGATTCCCCGCTCTCTCTCCAGATCATCGCTGTCCATAACGCATTCGACAGCATTCTCGCCGGCGGCAAAAGCACCGCTCTGGTCGAGCAGAGCGTCAACCAGTGTGGATTTTCCAGCATCCACATGAGCAATTATGGCTAGATTGATTATTTTTTTATCTCTCATCTCAAAACTTCCTTCCTGATTTGAATATATATGAAAAGACCATTCCTCATTATAACCCGCCAGAGCAAATTTTGCAAAAAGAAATCAGTCGAAATATAATAAAAATAGAATGATGGAAAATTATGCTGATCAAAATTCAGGAAAATTCTGAGGAGGAAGTCTCATGACAGAAAACAATCAGCACTCTTCTGCCGGGCGGCAAAGTTCATACTGTGATGGTGCCGACCTCAACCAGCAGCTAAATTTAAACCCTGACAGCGGGTATCATCGCTTCTACTGGCTGAATCTTATACCAGTCCTGTTCGCCGGCCTGTGGGGACTTGCTATAGCATCACTGGTGCTGGGAACCTGGCTTCCCTTTCTGGCAGCTCTGCTGGCGGTATTTATTTTCTGGGGGCTGGGCCTGGAAACCCGACTGCAGTGCAGCCACTGTCCCCATTATGACGCAGGTAAAGGAGGGAAGATCTCCTGCTGGGCTCTGAGGGGTTATCCAAAATTATGGGAGTACAGGCCGGGTGATCTGAATTCAGCTGAACGCATAATACTTTTTTTGTGCTATGGAATTATCTTCGGACTGCCCCTGATATCGATGATAGCCGGGCTGGTTGTGATCAGCATGAATTTTTCCCAATATACTCTCATATCTTTTCTGGGGCTGGCCGGAATTCTTCTGGCCTTCTGCCTCAGCAGCCTGCATATGCTTATGGTCAAAAGAAGGGTTTTCTGTTCCAGATGCCTGAATTTCACCTGCAATTTAAATAACGTACCCCCCTCACTCATAAAAAAATATGAGGAGCGGGCTGATTAAAGCCCACCCCTCCATCATGAAAAATAATTTATATAGTTCGCTTTAAAAAATGACTCCTGAACTAAACTGCCGGCCAGGCTCAGCCTCAGTGCAGAATTCCGATCAGAACTATTCCCAGGATAACACCTGCAATAATGCCGAATATAGGAATGTGGCCTTTTGCCTTTTCATGGGCATCCGGTACCAGTTCCTCGAATGTGATGTAGAGCATAGCTCCCGCCGCAAAACCCAGGGCCAGTGACAGGGCAAGTGCGGATATTCTCCCGATATAGGCACCGAAGAAGGCTCCCACTCCCATAGGCACACCGGCCAGTATGGTGATAAGGGCAATTCTGGCGTTTTTGATACCCGCTATTCCCAGTGTGGTGGCCACAGCCATTCCTTCGGGAAAATTGTGCAGAGATATGAGCAGGGCCAGACGATATCCCATAGCCCTATCGGCAGTATAACCGGCACCTATCGCCAGCCCCTCCGGCAGATTATGGAGGGCAATACCCACGGCCAGCAGCAGCCCGGCCTTCAGATACTTATTATCCCCATCCTCTACTGAAACGACATGCTGATGGGGAAAGGAAATGTCCAGAATATAGATCAGGGCAACTCCCAGCATAAGCCCCAGCAGTGCTGTCCAGATCGAAACCTCATCCCGGGCTTCGGGAATAAGATCCAGAAACACAATTACAGTCATAACCCCGGCCGAGATCCCCAGAATCACACTCAGAAATTTAGCCTTAATCTCCCTGATCCCTATCACAGCCAGGGCTCCCCCGAGCGTCCCGAATACGCCGGCAATAAATCCGATTACAGTTACATATAGCAGATATTCCATGTTCTCACACCTCTATGATGCTGAATCGTTGTTAAGATCACGCAAATAACCTCCTGAAGAGAACCGCATATACTGCTGTGAAGATGAGGGCAAAAACACCTGTGGCCAGCCAGCTGTAATAATAGGTGCTGGTGAGATCGGCCAGATAACCGAATATGGGTGGGCTTATCACTATACCCGTCCTCACAAATATCATGGAAAGGCCTGTGGCTATACCTGTGTATTTTTCCGTAGCCAGCTCAGCCACGGTGGTCTGCAGCAGGCCATGCCAGCCCATAGCTACCATACCCAGCAGAAAGGAAGAGATTAATACTATTATTAGGCCGGGATTAAAACGAGTGATGTAAAATGTGAATAGAAAGATCACGGCTGTCATGATTATGCCCAGCATAATTAGGCCCCGGCTTCTGTTGCCGCCGAACATCTTATCATCGAGCCCACCCCAGTAGGGCCGGCCGAAAATACCACCTATCTGTAAAATCCCCAGGCTCAATCCCGCCGCTGTGGTGTTCATATTTATATTCTGGGTCAGATAGAGTGTGTAATGGGCGGGAACAGCTCCCGAAACCAGGCTGAATATCAATCCCAGCGAACAGACGGCCAAAAGCTGTCGGTTTTTCAAAAGGACCTTTAATGACTCTCTTAAAGTGGTATCATCATCTCCACCGAATTTCTTCTGAGCCTCTTCACCACCGGGATTTTCCTCATATCTGCGATAGATAAAAACCCCTATCAGCAGAGCAAAGACTGCGGAAAATATCAGAGCATAGCGCCAGCCTGTTCTCACAGCCAGCAATGGCAGCAGGCTGGCCCCCAGAAAACCTCCTATACCACCTCCTGACTGCATAATACCCATGGAGATAGCCCTTCTCTGCGGGGAGACCCTGCGCATAACCGCTTTATTGGCAGAGGGGGTGATTATGCTGAAGCCGATGCCCGCAAAGAGAGCCAGTATGAGTATGACAGTAAAAGAAGAGGCGAAGGCATGCAGAATCATCAGCAACCCCAGCGAGATGGAGGCAAAGACCATTCCGGCTTTAGAACCCACCCTGTCAACTATATTTCCGCTAAAAATCGCCACAGCGGTGGCGGTCAAAAAATAAAAAGTTGAATAGAGTCCGGCCTGGGCCCGGGTGAGCCCAAAATCATCCCTGACAAGTGGCATCATGGACATAAAGCCCTGCATGTTTATTCCGCTGGCAATATAGGCCGTGGTTATCATGAACAAAAACTTGAACTGAATTTTGCTCTGTTTTACCCTTGAAAGTATATTCATATGTAAATACCCCGTATCAATTTATTAATATGAGGAGTAAGCTTACTTGAGTTCCAGGTATATTGAAATTTCGCATCATACAATTCAGGCCGTGCAAAAAGGCCGGCAGCAGCTGCCGGCCTTATTTTTAAAGATATCGATAAGAATCGGATCTGGCTCCCCAACAGTGTTGACCGGCAGGATTATTGATCTTCCAGAAGTGCTTCAACTCTCTCCAGATTTGCTCCGGCCCGGGGATGATCCGGGTCTATCTCCAGCGCTCTCTCATAACTATCTCTGGCCTCTTTTAGTCTGTCCAGATTTTCGTAGCTCACACCGAGGTTATTATAGATATATGCTATCTCCGGCTCCATATCCGCCGCATATTCCAGATGTTCAATCGCCTCTTCATAGCGATTCTGCCTCATCAGGGCCAGGCCAAAATTGTTCCTGACATGAATATTATCCGGTTCAATATTCACAGAGGATGCAAAGGCCTCAAAAGCCCTTTCCAGCTCACCCTCTGACATGGCCAGAAGACCTCTGATATTGTAGTACTGTTCATCACTTCTTCGCCTATCCTCTGGGATTCGATCCAGCACTTCACCTGCTCTTTCGATTTCCTCTTTATTGTAGAGAATTCTGGCATAGTTAACAGCTGTTGCATAATCTTCAGGTCTCAGCTCAAAAGCACGATCCATCTCTTCGGCAGCCAACTCATAATCCTCAAGTCTGAGATATATCAGGCCCAGATAAAATCCCGTCTCCCATTCATAGCCTTCCAGTTCACTGACTTCTTTCCAGAGCTCTTCAGCCTGTTCATAATCACCGCGGTGAAAAGCCTGGCGGGCTTCCTCCACCGGGTTCTCACCGGCCATAACTGAGCCGAAAAAGATCAGAGCCGCCAGCAAAAACACGGAGATAATAACAGATCTTCTCAGAATCATCAACCACACCTCCTTCAAAAACATCATTTTACAGGTCCACTGCTAAGGATAATACTTCGAGGTTAAAAACTCATCTCCTGCCCTGAAGATATATAAGTTGATCACTCAGTGCCAAACCAGACCACTTCATCCTGGAAGCGTTTAAAACCCAGATCTTCTGCCAGAGAGATCGAGGGGGAATTATCCGTCACAATATGCACATAGGGGATAAGCCCTCTTTCTATTGTTTCCTTAAGCAGTTCGACAGTTATGGCCGCAGCCAGCCCCTTCCGCCTGTGTTCCTTCAATGTATGGGCCATACCCAGCGATCCATCATCTCGCTGCAGGGCCCAGGATACAGGCTGACCATCTTCATCTCTGATGGTATAGGCGGGATAATTTTTGATCATCCTTCGTATCCGGCTGACGGAATCCTTCTCATCTTCAGAACTGTAAGGATGATAGCGGGCCACAATTTCAGCTTCCTCTTCCCGCAGAGAGGTGATCTCGTGATCAGGTTCTTCATATGTAAAGTTCTCGGGAGGCAGATAGTAGAGATAGCAGCGCTCATAGAATTCTATCCCCGATCTATCCCGCACCATCTCAAAATATCTGTCTCTCACCCCGGAGAATCTGGCCTCCCCTGCATTAAGGATGTCGTCAATCATCCTTTCAGCCGAGTCGAGAGCCTCCCTATCATCCAGAGAATTCACTATATACCACTGTTTCTTTGTCATAATATAACTTTTGATCTCTTCCCTGTCATCGACATATACCTCGAAATCATCGCAGAGCTCCCTCACACCTATGGCATTGATATGAGCTATCCGATCATGAGAAAATATGCTCTCCAGCCGGTCATAGTCCTGCAGTTTTTCCATGAAAATTTACAACACCTCACAGCTGTTTTATTGATTTTTCATTATTTGCTGCCATTTAAATAAAATAATAATATCAGGTGACCTCTTTGCCCCGCAGTCTGCTGATTATAGAATTTACAAACTGTGAATGGCGGCTGGCGACATAATCTATTATTACACCGTAGAGAATGCCGGCCAAAAAAGTCACATGATCGCCCAGTTCAGTAGTCAGATAAAAAGCCAGGGATACCATAAGGCCCAGAAAAGCACCCCGCAGCAGAGCCACCCTTCTCTTGCGGCTTGTGGCCAGACCTATTACAATCCCCATTAAAAGTCTATTATACCATAAAGCCAGAAGATATATAAAACTTCCCCACAATCCGGTTCGGGCTCCGGCGCCAATAATACAGACAACTCCCAGCAGAGCTCCCATCACAATCGAGGTTTTCATGCGCAGAGATACCACTTTCATAAGAATTTCCCCCTTCCCGATTAGAATTTTTGATTCAAACGCATTTTCTTGATGATAAGTCCCATTACGATCAGACCAGCAGCGAGAGCGGCGGCAGCGGCAAAATTAACGCCTCCCGCCTCCTGCCAGCGGGCGGCAAAAATGCCGGTTAAAGCCCAGAGAACCACCAGAGCAAAAGCGATATCATTATGTCCGAACACCATATAACCTGTTATAAATAGCACGGCCACGAAGACAGCTGCCAGCCAGAAATCATCGGACATTCCCAGCCTCCCCCAGTCCACGGCCACAGTATAGACTGTGACATTGGCCACAGTGGCGACGGAAATCCAGCCCAGATATACGCTGAATGGCAGCAGATATCGACCCGGTGAAAATACCAGGTCCTGCATGCTCCTGTAAAGCCAGATTAAGGAAAAGAGTATGCCCAGCATGATGATAAGCGATAGCAGTATTTGATCATAATGCCAGCTGACAATCCAGAGACCATTGAGCAGAGAAGATATGATAAAGGGCCAGCTTATTCTGACCATAATAACCTCCGGCCTTTCCCATTTTTTCACAACTCCCCTGATCAAAAATATCAAAGCCCCGGCCAGAAGCAGATAGATAAGTCCCCAGATGGAAAAGGTAAATCCGGCAGGAGTAAATGGATTGGCATAGCGATCAGATATGGCTCCAGTTGTAATATCGTTAAGGGGTAGATAGTTGGCCAAAAAGTTCATTGTGACCATAAAAATATAGGCGGCTGTGCTTAAGATTGTGAGCCTGATAACCCTGGACCTATCTCGCCTGAGATCTCTCAAAATAATTCCCCCCTGCACATCACATATTTTTTCTTTCTCAGTGTAATAATTGCATAAAAACTGCTGATTTCCTCTTTTTAGAGAGAATTTAGCCGGCCTGAATCTCTTTTCGCTTTTCTGCAGGAAGGATTCAGGCTTAAAATAGAGAACATTTATGACAGGAGGAGATATAATGGAAAGAATAGTTCTCATATTTCTCATACTTGTTCTGATCTTCGGGTTGAGTGCTGATGACATGCCCTCAGCTCTCATTCCCGATGAGGAGCCGGAAGTTGAGAGGGATAATATAACCGGACGTGAGAGTGTAGATGTCAGGGAAGATGATGATATATTCAGAGAATTTGAGGGTCATATAACGGGAACTGCTGAGGTGAATGTGGAGAGCAGCACCGGCAATATATTCGTCAAATTTGAGGATTCAATAGCGGGCAACGCCACTGTCAACATCAGAGCAGAGAGGGGCGATGTCTATGTGAGCTTTGCCGATGATATCACCGGTGCTTCCGAGGTTAATGTGGAAAGCGTTCAGGGAGATGTCATTCTGATAGGAGATCGCAGCAGCTATGAATACTATCAGAGCCGCAATAATCTGCGCGTAAGTGCCGGGGGAGAGATAAGATACGAGACGGGTTCGATTACGGACCTCATATCCCTTCCCGGCTCTCAGTTTGCCTCTCCAGCCACTTTCTGAGATCTGAAATCTGCCTTTCGGCCTCTGCCGGAGCCGGGCCTCCGGTATGGTCTCTTCTTTCCACCGCCCTTTCAATTTTGAGATTCTCATAAAGTTCCTCCAGGTCTATTTCCTCTGCCGGCAGTGGCAGCAGCTCCCGCCATTCATCGGCGGAGATATCCTGCAGTTTTAGCTGGCTTTCCAGAGCATGGTTGACTATCTCACCCACAACTTGATGGGCTCTGCGAAAGGGCAGCCCCAGGCGGGCCAGATAGTCAGCCAGCTCTGTGGCATTGACATATCCTTTTTCTGCTGCCCCGGCCATCTTATCCAGGTTAAAATCTATCTCATCCATAAATTCAGCCTGGATGATGAGGACTTCCTGCAGTGTATCGACAACAGCAAATACATTCTCCTTATCCTCCTGCAGATCCTTATTGTAGGCCAGCGGCAGCGATTTGAGCACATGAGCCAGCTGGGTGTAATTTCCCAGCATTCTGCCGCTCTTACCCCTTATCAATTCCGGTATATCAGGGTTTTTCTTCTGGGGCATAATGCTGCTGCCCGTGGCCGCACTGTCGCTTATCTCCATAAAATCAAACTCCTGCGAGTTCCAGATTACCATCTCCTCGGCCAGAGAACTGAGATGGGTCATGATTATGACTGCAGCATTGTGGAATTCCAGCAGATAATCGCGATCGCTCACAGCATCCATCGAATTCTGGGCAGGCCCGGCAAAACCCAGCTTTTCTGCCGTCCATTCCCTGTCAACTGCAAATGTAGTTCCGGCCAGAGCTCCACTGCCCAGAGGGGAGGTATTCATGCGCTCCTTTAAATCCTTCAGTCTGCCGTGATCACGCTTCAGCTGCTGGCAGTGAGCTAAAAGCAGATGGGCGAGCGTCACCGGCTGAGCCGGCTGCAGGTGGGTAAAGCCGGGCATAATGGCTTCTACATGCTCACCGGCCAGATCAAGAATCTGCTCCATCAAATCGGTTATGAGCTCTGCTGATATCGAGATCTGATCTTTCATATAGAGCTTCATATCCAGTGCCACCTGATCATTGCGGCTTCTGGCTGTATGCATTTTGCCGGCCAGATCACCGATCTCTTCCTGCAGCATACCTTCGACCAGGCTGTGAATATCCTCAGCCCCTGACGGCAGCCGGGAAGCACCGACATCGTCTTCGGCAATTTCATCGAGTCTCTGTGCGACACAGTCCAGGCCTTCAAGTATTTTCTCACATTCATCCTCTTTTATTATACCCTGGCGGGAGAGCATTTTCACATGAACTCTGCTGCCCTGAATGTCATAGGGATAAAGGCGAAAATCACTTGAGAGGGAAGAGTTGAAGGCGGCAAACTTCCCTCCCGTTTTTCCCTCAAAACGTCCTCCCCACAGTTTCAATGTTTTAACCCCTTTCCAGCCATTATTTAGCAAGTCTCGCTATTTTAGGCGAGTTCTCTTCCTCTGCTTCTTTATGCTGCTGCTTTACAACCTGCAGGGGAAGTGACCAGAGTCTTATAAAACCTGCAGCTGCGCTGTGGTCAAAGCTGTCTTTGTGATCATAGCTGGCCAGTCCCAGGTCATATAGTGATCGGGACGATTTTCTGCCCGTGATCTGCAGATTTCCCTTATGCAGTTTCATCTCTATCACACCCGAAATACTGGGCGCATAGCTGGACAGCATATTCTGCAGGGCCTGCCTTAGAGGTGAATGCCACAGCCCGTTATATACCAGCTCCGAATATTTCGGTCTGATCCTGTCGAGGAAATGAAGTGAATCTCTGTCCAGAACCAGTTCGGACAGCTCTCTGTGGGCTCTGAGAAGTATGGTGGCAGCCGGTGCCTCGTAAAGCTCGCGCGATTTTATGCCCACAAGCCTGTTTTCCACCATATCGATCCTGCCGATACCATGTTGTGCTCCCAGTTCATTTAGCCTTTTGACCATCTGCACGGAAGAGAGCCTGCTGCCGTTAAGGGCTGTGGGTATACCCTCGCTGAACTCCACCGCTATGCTCTCAGGTTCATCGGGGGCATCCACAGGAGCCTCCGTCCACTGAAATGCATCTTCCGGCGGGGCCTGGTCCGGATCTTCCAGGAGACCGCATTCCACACTTACCCCCCAGAGATTTTCATCTATGCTGTAGGGCGAATCTTTGGTGGCTTTGACCGGTATGCCGTGCTCTTCTGCATACTCAAGCTCTTCATCCCTGGTGGTAAAACCCCAGTCCCTCAGTGGGGCTATTATCTCCAGTTCAGGATCCAGAGCGGAAATTGCGGTCTCAAATCTCACCTGATCATTGCCCTTGCCCGTACAGCCATGTGCGACTGCATCAATATCAAACCTGTTCGCGGCCTTCACCATCTCCTCTGCAATCAGAGGTCGGGCCAGCGCTGTGGCCAGGGGATATTTATTTTCATAACGGGCCTGGATCTGCAGGGCCGCAAATACCTTATCCTCAATGAATTCCTCTTTTAGATCGGTGATGATAACATCGCTGGCACCGGTGTTATATGCTTTTTCCTTCAGTTTCTGTGGTTCAAAATCCTCCTGTCCCAGATCAACAGTAAAAGTCACTATCTCGGCATCGTATTTTTCCTGAAGCCATTTTATCGAAACCGAGGTGTCGAGTCCTCCTGAATACGCAAGTAAAATGGAATCTATGGAATCGCTCATGATTTTTACCTCCCGTTATTTTAAATACAGATATCCGCTGTAATGATCTCAAATTCTAAAGTTAAAATACCTTTATCTTTAAATTGCGGGCAGCTTTCTATCTTCTCTAATACCTGGATGCTGGATGCGCGCATACAGGCAGCCCCTGACAGATAAAAGGGAACAGCCATGTTTTAACTCCTCCTTATTTAAACTGTGTGCAGTTTAATAAATAAAAAATCCGCCCCCTGTCCGGATACTGGACAAGAGACGGATTGGTTTCCGCGATACCACTCTAACTTGATCACCTTCGGGATGAAAGCGATCCACTCTAACCTTTAACGCAGGTCTGCGGCCCTCGCCCCGGCAAATACGGGAGAGAGCTGTCTCCAGAGCTCGCGTTCATTCCGCCCATCCGCCGGTCTCCCACCATCACCGGCTCGCTGGAGGAGAGGAGCAGAATTACTCTAATTCCTTCCACGACGTTATTTCATATCGCTTTTTATCGTTTTTTGTATTATAACTCAAATAAAGAATTTAATCAAGGCAAATCCCAGCCTATTTTTATAAATCAGCAAATCTCCTCTCCCATTCCTCACGCATCACGATATTCTCCACTTCTGCAGTGCTCTCCCGGAGATGGTCTGTGGCCAGAATACCGTGCAGATGATCGATTTCATGCTGAAACAGCTCGGACATCTCCCTCTCGAACACTTCCTGCCTGCTATCGCCCCGGCCATTCTCAAATTCCACTTCAATTCTGGTATGGCGCCGGATTTTGACAAAGAATGACAGATCAAAGCTGAAACAGCTGTCCCAGACAGAAAATTTATCTTCACTCCTGTTCACAATCTCAGGGTTAACCATGATGAGCTCTTTATCTCCAGTGTCACAGTATATGACCTGCTTGTGATGCCCGATCTGAGGTGCGGCCAGAGCCCGCCCCATATTATTCTGACTCTGAAGATGATGCAGTGTATCCCGTAGATCTGATATTATCATCTCCAGGCCCCCGTCAAAATCGTCAATTTCATCGGCTTCACGGCGCAGGCCGGGATGCCCGAGCATCAGTACTTCTCTCAGCAAAAAATTACCTCCTCAATCTAACTGATTTCATCTTTTTTTCTTTCCACTATTTCCAGACAGCTTCCACAGATCCTTTTGCCCCTGTGTGCTATCGTATCATTTATCTCACCGCAGAATATACAGCCGGGCTGATATTTTTTTAAGATTATCTCACCATCATCTCCCACAAAAATTTCCACGGAGTCATTCTCTTCCATATGCATCTTCTTTCTCATCTCTTTGGGAATGGAAACAGACCCCAGTTCATTGAGCCTTCTAACAATACCCGTACCCTTCACAGGATTCACCTCCCCCGGCGGAATCCGCACCAACATGCTGTCAGGCAAAGCAAAAAATTGTATTTCCATCTATAATACTGTAATCATACCATTTTAAAGTGTAAAAGTCAACTATTAAATTGTATCAGGGGAGGTTGTTCGAATAGCGGATGAGAAAGAAAGAATCACCTGACAAGGCTCAATAGCACTGTGAAAAAGTGGGCCATGCTCCCGGCCAGCACAAATATATGCCAGATGGCGTGATTAAATCTGAGATCTTTTTTGATATAGAAGATGGTGCCGACGGAGTAAAAAACCCCGCCCAGCACCAGAAAAATTATGCTGGTGCTGCTCAATGAGACAAGAAGCTGCCTCAGTGTCAGAATGCTCAGCCAGCCCATGATCAGATAGAGAAGCAGAGAGATTTTCTTCATCCTCTCAAACCAGAATATATTGGTGATTATCCCCACAAGGGCAATGGCCCACACGATGCTGAACACCGACCAGCCCAGTCTGCTCCGCAAAAATATTATGGTTATAGGAGTATAGGTGCCTGCTATCATCAGATAGATCGCCGAGTGATCTATTATTTTCAGCACATATTTGGTCCTGCCATGGGGAAAGCTGTGATAGAGTGTGGAAGAGAGATATAGTATGACGAGTGTAGCTCCATAGATGCTGCTGGCCGTGATATGTCTGGCCTCACCCTGAGTATAAGCCACTATGATGAGCACAACCAGGGCAGCTATGGCCATACCCAGACCGACTCCATGCAGAACCGCATTGGCTATCTCTTCGCTGTCATATCCACCATAATCGCTCATCTTTACACCTCAACATTTATCTCTCATCAGAAACTCAAATATCAATATCTTCTCCTTCCAGTCCCAGAATATCCTCGATTCCCAGCTGCATATTCTCCAGAGCTGTGAGCGGATCCTGAGCTCCTGTGAGAGCAGAATTGGCCTCGGTAAAGACGATCTCAGAGACGACATCATAATAGGGGGCAGTCTGGGTGGAGGGGCGGGGGACTGCTTCCACGAACATATCAAAAAACTCGGCAAAATAGGGGTTGGCTTCCAGGACCTCCTCATCTTCATACAGGTCTATGATGGTAGGAGGCAGTGAAGCCTCAACTGCCCTCAGCTTCTGCACCTCTTCACCTGCCAGATAAAAAGCAAACTCTGCAGCTTCCCGGACATTCTCACTGTAATCGCTTACACCCAGATGCCAGCCGCCCAGAGCCGAGGCGCTCTCACCTTCAGGTCCGGCGGGAATCCGGGTCACACCAAATTCTTCGATCTGCTCGCTCTCCTGGCTCAGACCATAGGCATAGGGCCAGTTGCGCATAAAAGCTGCATTGCCCTCATGCCAGATCGCCCGGGCATCTTCCTCCAGAAAACCGGTGACACCGCTGGGGCTGATATCTCCAACCCAGCCGGCCGCCTTATTCAGCATATATTCATTATTATCATTCAATACCGTCACTTCACCTTCAGGGGATACAATAGTTCCCCCATCGTTAGAGGCAAACCATTCCAGAACATTGGTGGTAAGGCCCTCATAGGCATCACCCTGCCATACATAGCCATAGAACTGAGGGTTATCCTCTCTTTCTCCCTCCATTATGATCCGGGCCTTCTCCTCCAGCTCACTCCACGTCTCGGGCACATCAAGACCGTATTCATCCAGGAGATCGGATCTGTAATAGAGCATACCGGCATCTACAAACCAGGGCATGGCGATGAGTTCGCCGGCAGCGGTGGTATTATTCTCTATAACAAAATCAAAATGACCTTCCAGATGCTCCTCTGCTCCCAGCTCATACAGATCTACAAGGTGCTCGTCCAGTATACCGGGCCAGATGACGTCTATCTGGAAAATATCTATCTCCGGACTCTCACGTTCAAAATAGTTGAGAAAGTAGCTCAACCGTTCCTCCGAGGACTCAGGGGAATCGACCACCTCTATAGTTATGTCGGGGTTTTTTTCCATGTACATTTCAGCCGCTGTCACCACAGTCTCGTACTCTGCCCCCACTTCTCCCACGGCCACCGTCAGTTCCGTATTTTCATCGGCCTGCACTGCTTCACATGGAACCAGCCAGAACAGAGCAAATATCAACAGCAGAACAACAACTGCAGCTCCGGCATAATCCCGCATATGATCCCCTCCTGTTCAGGTTAATTATACAAATTAATCCTCTTCCCCGGAAGGCATGGCCTCCTCAATTGAAGTGGCGGGTTCTATGGTGGAGATAGCATGCTTGAACAGCAGCTTATTTTTGCCGCCATCCTCCAGAATAATGGTGAAATTATCAAAACCCTCCACAAAACCATTGAGCTGATAACCGCTTATGAGATAAACAGTTACCTTGATATTATTCTTGCGGACGTGATTTAAAATTCTATCCTGATAATTATAGCTTTTTGACACAGAAAAGCCCTCCTCTTTTATGTATTTATTTGCTATTACATACTTCTGGGTATAAACAAAAAATTCCTTTTTTGAATTTAAAATAAGAAATGAGT
>SL_8KL_010_SEDDRAFT_10003138_pt1:5000-13715 | contig 13715 bp, 6 predicted proteins | sample SodLakKL_010_SED_4_FD_11160 | JGI IMG/M metagenome (IMG submission 11160) | reverse complement strand
CCGCTTGTAGAGGCAGAACCATAGAACCCATCTGCACGGGGAGCATTAACAGGATATGGCGTGTCCGTGGCAGTCTCTATATTGAGGGTGCTTAAAGATTCCACCAACTTTAGGTGGTGGAGTACGTAAATGAGGGTACCTTTTTCAGGTACCTTAATTTTTTTCTTTTACTTTCTAGTACGAATACTTTTTTTTACCTTGCTACTATTGGCGTATTTAATTAAATATATTCCTCATTACCTATTAAAGAAATTTGATAAAACAAATGCATAATACAAATTCAGGGCGTTAGAAGATAATTCCTAAACCATATATTATAAATAATTTAATGTGGTCCGTGTCCGCCCATCATCCCTCTATCATTTCGACTTTTCTTTTTTCTCTTTCCTCCCCACCTTCTTTTATGGAGTTTTTCGAGTAGATACGTTAAAATAGCTGTTCCCGCAGTAACAAACACAAAAAACAACAGATTATACTCTAAATAATAGTATTCCAGAAGTAAATAAGAAATTAATGGAAATAGAAATGTCCCAATCATACCCAAGTTTAGCATTTTCTCCCATTCTATTAATAAAACGCTAAATCTTTGAGCTATGTATAGGATAAACGAGATTGCAACGACGATTGGTAGCCATACGAAATCAATATTTATTGAGATGAAGAAGCCAAGAGCAACACCTGAACCGCTAAACCATGGGCCAAGACGTTTGAATCTTTCTAGGAAATTAGTAATGTCAGAATCTGTTTTTGGTGTTAAATACCAGCTCAACCTCGAGCTAATTTCATATAGAATTATAAAAACTACTGTAACTATAGTTTGTGAAGTAAATGTAGGATCAGGGGAAAGCAATGTAGCAACTATAAAAAATCCCAAGTATATGTAAATTCTTTTTTCTATAAGAAATTGAGGAGATATCAATTCTATTCTAACTGCAAAGAGAATTATAATTGGGAGCTGGAACAAAAATCCAAAGGTTGCCATCAACGCCACTACGAAATTAAAAGCCATCGCAATGGAAATTTCCGGAATAGCCATTCCTTCCCCTATAAAAAGTGCGATATATGCTAAAGGAGGTACGATGAAGAAATATGCTATAGTTGCACCCAATAAAAACAATAGTATTGAAGATGGAGTAAGTATTGCAAAAAATCTTCGTTCGTTTTCAAATAAACCTGGCTCCATAAACTCATAAGTTTGATGCATTATTAGCGGGAGCCCAAATGCAACTGCAAAAAGAACTGAGAATAACAATTGCATTTTGATGGTTTCTAAGGGATCATAGATGTAAAGCTCATCCGGAGGAGCTACAGGACTGACTATTGGCTCTACAAGTTCAAATGAAAGGGGAAAAGATATAGCAATTAATACTATAATTCCAACTATGATTATTAGTAATCTGGTTCTTAATTCATCAATATGTTCCATTAACGGGCGCTTTTTATCCTTACTAGGTAATTTACGGGATGGTCCAGCCACTGCAAGTATTCTCCTTAATTATGAAAGTTTAATTTAACTGTAAAATCTTAGAGTCTTAAGACAATATAATCTTTTGATGTACAAATATCAAATGCAATAGATGCGGGTGCTTGCTTAAGTATTTTAAGTTTGAATCGCAATAATTAAAGTTAACTAAAGAAATTTATTTAATATTCGGGAGTCATCTTTGGTTAGTAGGTTTAGTACCTTTAATTAGTATAAATGATGTATAAAAAAATCAAATAATCTTTAAAAAAATAATAGGAGTTTTATTTTTGAGTGGAGGCTACACACATACACTCCAAGAAATAGATGAGGTCCTTGATGGTATCAGGGAAAACCTCATAAAAGTTCTTATTGTAGGCATAATAGGGACTATTGTCGGTTATGCAGCTTCATTTTGGTTAATTGAAGCAATAGAGATGGAAGCTCTTAGAATGGTTGGAGATAAGGTTGAAATTATACAAACTGAACCACTTGAAGTAATTCTTTTACAAATAAAGATTTCAGTAATAATTGGTTTTCTGATAGCACTCCCATTAATAGCGTATTATTTATACAATTCTATAGATGACAGGATAGAAAGATTTGATCTTAATATAAATCTAACCAAATCCCAAATATTACTCACAGGACTGGCTTCTGTCCTCTTATTCGTTGGCGGGGTGCTATATGCCTTCTATATAATGATGCCTTTAACATTCCGGGTCCTTGTACTTATGACAGAGTGGGTAGATCCGGGGATAGGTATGAGATACACTATAAGCAGTTTCATGAATCTAGTGTTACTTTTTATACTTGCTTTCGGACTTGCTTTTCAGCTACCTGTTGTTCTAAATCTATCTATACGGTCTGGTTTAGTAAGTTATGAATACGTCAAGAGTAAAAGGAAAGCAGCTTATTTAATTATAATAATAGTTGCGGCTGCAGCTTCTGAGCCAACTTTCGTAACCCAAGTTCTGATAGCTGTTCCTTTAATATTTTTCTTTGAGGTTAGCCTTGTTTGGGCTAAATTTTCCCAGAGACGTGCACGTAAAAAGGAAATGAAAAAGAGGGCAAAAGAAGAAAAGAAATCGAAAAATAAAAATTCTTAAGTTATTAATAATATTTACTTTTTTATTAAAACCTATAACACAACGATTTATACTTTAATAGGGAAGGACTGGATATACAACTAAAGAAAGTATTGCATCCAATCACTAAAAAAATAAAAAAAAAGTTAGCCCCGGTCTATTTCCTGAAGGGAAGGTTTAGCAACAACTTCAAACCTTCCACCACAATTGTCACAGGAGAGGCCAGGGCCATATGTGTCGTTCACAAATGCAAGATGATCTATTGAACCACACATAGGACAGGTATGCCTAGTTCCAACTACTTCTGATATACTGAGTTCGTTCATTATACATCCACATCCTGGGGGGATATGAGGTTACTATAAAGTTCTCTTTATATACTATAAAAAGTTTTTTACTCTAGATAAGTAACTAATTTTTTTATAAAAAAAAGTATGATATGCTTAAGTAATGTGATATCTTCCCTGACCTAGAAGACAAAGGTTCTAGAAGGAGTTGGTTTCACGATACTACCTTTATTCTATAAAATCTATTTATATCCATCGAGTGGGAAATCGGTGGTTGCTAATATACCTTCTGTTTCGTATCCTTCATATTTAATACTCCCTTCCTCATATATAAATCTAATATCTGTTCCCTCTACCTGTACTTTAACTTCTTTATCTACAGGTATCTCAGCACCAAATTCTATACCGTCTTTATTATTTTCATCTCCGTTGTCTTTTTGTACTCCTTTGATTTCATACAGACTATTATTTTCACTAAAACCAACCAAAATTTCGAAATTTGATAAAAACTGCCCTGTAGATATACTTTCGGACTCATGTATCCACTTATTACCCTCAGAAGAATTTACTAATATTGCATAAGCAGTATCTCCGTCTGGGGCCGAAATATCATGATAAAATATATTCAAATCGCCGTAGTAGGTCATATTACCAATCTTTAAAGATTGGTGGCCATCTAAGCTAAGTTGGGATAAAGAAGTGAGGGAAGCATATAAATCTCTATCTGAATTATAAACCATAATATTTTCCTCCGAAAACCAGACTGTATACCCAGAAGTATTATAGGTAGGCCCTTCCATGTTGGGGTCTTCTGAAATAACTTTTGTACCTCCAAACATAGCCAACATCAAAAGAAAAATTAGTACTAAGGTTAAAAAAGAGACATTCCGTTCTTTGTTTTCAAAAAATGAACTCTTTGATTCTGATCTTTGTAACTTATTAGTAGATGCTTCTTCATCATCTAGAGAATACCAAGCACCAAAAGAGAGGATTGAAATTATTATAAGGAAGGCAAAACCGACCCCTCCTAAAAGTATATAACTTTCCGATAGTGAGTAGCTGAAAATCCAATCCAAACCTGTAATTAAACCAACAATTAATACTGCAGAAAATACGTGTAAAGGGTCTGGTCTCCGAATATTTTTCAATTTATTAAATAACATAAATGCTATCAGTATCCCAATCAAAAATCCTAAAAAATGAGCCCATATCCCTACTCCTGCCCATTCAGGTTGGGTTAATGTAGCCGTAGCAGTTGTTATTTCAATAGGAGATAAAAAAGCAGATATAAGAGAAGTCAGAAAAATTCTAAATAGAAATACACCAATAGTAAAAATTGGGAAAAGTGCAACACAAAACCCCATTATTGCAAAAACAACTCCTGAAAAACCTAATCCTGAAGGTGCACCAAAAGATACAACAAATCCAGCAAAAATCCAAATTAAAGGAAATATTAAAAATGCTCTTATATATGAAGGGAATATCGATTCTTTGGCCCTATTACTTGTTTTAAAAATTATTTCAGCTATTGGAAGGAATATCGCAGCCGCAAGCATATTTGAAGCCAAATGACTGAGATCTGCATGGGAAAAAGAACTTAAAACCATGCCAACCGGATTGTAAACAGAATTAGAGACAAATGGTAACCAAAGTGGATTATTTGGGTTCCAAAATCCTTTTTGTATATATAGGTATACCAGTAAATTCAAAGAAATCAATATAATTGATCCAAGGGGTAAACCTAGATATAATCTCTTTTTAGATTTTTTGTATATTTTTTTAAAGGTATCCTTCCTATAATTCCAAACTATAAAAAAGACTATAGCTAATAATACAAACAAAATCGATCTTATAATATTTTCAGCAAATCCTAGATAATGTAAATTTATATCCATAAGTATCATTAGATAACAAGCAAGTATACTTGACCTAGATATATATTTGCATTCCTCTTCAAGTTATGAATCTATTTTTAAGTTTTGTCTTTGTTATCTTTATTTTTAGTTTCCTACCTAAAAAAACTAAAAAATATCCTATACAATTTATTAAAAGTGCTAATTGGAAACTTACTCTTGATTTACCTTCAATTTCTGATATTTAAAAATAACAAGAGATTTTTAAAAATTATACTTCGAATCATTATGTTTTAATTTCGAAAATAATAGAAAGATAAAAAAACATCAAAAAGCGTTTTTGATTATCTTAGGTCTATCATAATATTCCTTGACTCAAATGTTCTTTTGATGCCTTTGAAACTAGTTTCTCTGATTTCTTTTGCTTTGTCTACAGCACTTTCTATTATCATAGGTATAATCTAAAAAGTTACTTCTCCTAATGCTTTCTATATTTGTTCATCAAAACTCATGTTTTGACCATCTCTTACTTAAAACTAGTTATTGCTAAGAAAAAATAACTATTTGTTTATACTTTAATATTATTTTATATATAATTGTATACATATTTAAATAATTAAAATAGAAAGTATTTTAGCAAAATAACTTGTACTTTATTTATAAAATAATGAAACGATGGATAGATATATGAATTTAGAAGAAATTTTTTCACAAAACATTCCTATGATTGATATAACTTATGGCCAATTACTTTTTTCATTTCTTGTAGTAATCATTGGCTATCTCATTGTCAGTCTTATAGTTCGCTATATTCGTCGTTCAATGGATAAAGCAGGCTTGTCAGAATTGCTTATTGAATTTGTAAGCAGAATTACAAGGATGGCATTGCTGGTGGTGGTCTTATTTGCTGCAGTAGGTGCACTTGGTTTTGATGTTGGTTCTGCATTAATAAGCATCGCTGTAGTTTTTGGATTTGTAATCGGTTTTGCTTTTCAAGATATACTTGGAAACTTAGCAGCGGGATTTATGATAGCTCTGACAAAACCCTTTCAAACAGAAGACTTTATTGAAGCTGCCGGAAACTCCGGAAAAGTACAAAATGTTGGCATAAGTAATACTATTTTACTAACAGGAGATAATAAAAAAGTAGTTATCCCAAACTCTGAAGTCTGGGGGAACTCTATAATCAACTATACGGCAATGAATACTAGAAGAATAGACCTAACAGTGGGCATCGGATATGAAGATGATATTGGAAGAGCAGTAAAAATAGTTTCAAATATATTAAAAAATCACAAGAAAGTTTTAGGAGAACCTGGTCCACTCATAGCAACCAACGAACTTGATGACTCAAGTGTAAATCTGGTTGTCCGACCTTGGGTTAAAACAAATGATTACTGGCCTGTAAAGCGAGAGCTGTTGAAACAAATCAAAGAAAAATTCGGAGAAGAAGGGGTAGAGCTACCTTACCCTCAAACAGATGTTCACCTACACAAAGAGTAAGGAAATAATCCAAACCAATCTATTTATTTTATATTATTCATGGGAACATCGGAGAACTAGTTGAATGGAACATGGTTATGATTTAAATAGAATATTTATTTTAGAATACTGAAACTTAGTGGCAAAACACAAGTGATAGAAGGATAGGAAGAACAACCTCTGAAATGTAAGATTATGATACATTTTTGGATACAAATACCGAGGGTTTGAAAGAGTCTTGAAATATAAAAACCGCAGATGCTAGTTACGATAGAGATATAGATTACATTTAGAATATAGTATACGGTGAAAAATATCCTTTCTTAAGCTGGGAAGGAAGTAGTAAAGATGTAAACATAAACCTAAAATTATTATCGAGTTTAAAATATTTAAAAAACTTAAATAATATTTTCTTTGTATTCTGAGTTAAAATTGAAAGGAGGCCAAGTACATGGATGAAAAGATTTTAATAATTATGATAATAATAGGTTTCATATTCGCTGGTAGTGCAACCTTATTAGCTATTTTTGGGCCTTAGGTACTTTTTTAAATGAACTTTCAATAATACTATTATTTATCTAAAACTTCAATAGATGAATCCTTCCCTACATAAACACAATCAGTAGTATTACAAAATATACCATGCTCTATGATACCAGGAAGTGAATCTAATTTCTCTGAAAGATTTACTGGGTTCTTTATTATCCCAAAATCACAATCCAAAATCATATTTCCATTTTCTGATATTACAGGGCCATCTTTTTTAACGGCTTGACGTAGTTTAGGGTTTCCGCCTAAATTCATAATTCTTTTTTTAATGGGCTCATAAGCAAAAGGCACCACCTCAATCGGAACCGGGGTATCCAAACTATTAGAGACTTTGCTTTGGTCAACTATAATCACAAAATTGTCGCTGTATGTTGCTACAACTTTCTCCCTAAAATGGGCCCCTCCACCCCCTTTTATAGCATTAAGGGATTTATCCACTTGATCAGCTCCATCAACAGCAATATCTACGCAATCAATATCAGAAAGTCCAACTATATTTATACCTTTACCAGCCACTCTCTCTTTAGTCTGGTAAGATGTACACACTGCATGTATATCATATCCTTTAGAGACTTTTTTTCCTAACTCCTCTATAAAAAACTTTACCGTGGATCCAGTTCCCACTCCTACTATCATCTCATCCTCAATCAGATTTGCAGCTTCCCTTGCAACCCTTATTTTCTGATTTTTGTTACCTTTCTTTTTGACAGGCAAAAATATCAGCCTCAAAACATATTCTCCTTACTTCTTTCGTATTTATAATATTTTCACAAAAAATTATCTTATGAACCATTCAAAAAAGATGTTATCAAAGAATATCTACAATAAATCCTCAATGCTAACATCAACTTCAGATGTCATGTCCAAAGATATTGGAGTTATAGAGATTTCTCCTTTATTCAGAACTACATCGACATCTGTACCCTTTTCTGCTCCTGGTAGATATCCCCCATCTATCCAATAATACGGTCTCCCTCTAGGATCTTCTCTTTTATCAACGCTTGTGTCATATATTCTTTTCGATAACTTTGTTACGTGCATCGGGGTGTTTCTGTCAGCTTCACTTGGTATATTAACGTTTAAAATATCCACTCCATCTGGAAAGCCATTCTTCTGTATTCCATTAAAAATCTTGGAAAGTATATTGGTGGCAGCTTTAAGTTCGACATCAATCTTGCCCTCATAATATTTATCTTTCTGATCTGTAAGCTGTACTGATATAGATATAGCAGGTATTTCCTTTGTGGCAGCCTCCATTGCCGCTCCGACTGTTCCTGAAGTTGTTATAGCTTCAGTGCTCAAATTTTCTCCCATATTGATTCCTGAAACAACGATATCGGGTTTATTTTTTAGAATTGAATGAATTCCAATTATAACCGAATCCGTTGGGGTACCATCAACTGCGTATGCTTCAGCACCAAAATCTGGAATCTTCGTAACTCTAAGTGGTTCGAAGAGAGATATTGCCCTACCAATACCACTCTTCTGGCTAGATGGGGCTACTATTATAATATCGTTCTTATCAGGAATTGCTTTATATGTAGCTTCCAACCCAGATGAATAGACTCCATCATCATTTGTTATCATTACTTTCATCGAATAACCCTGTTTTTTTTGTATTTTTCTTGTTTTTTAAAATAGTAAAAGATTTTAATATCAATTCATAACTTAGAACTCTCACAACTATATACTTTAAATTGAATGATGAGTGTAGAGAGTAAGCCTCCTTTTGTTCCTGGTTTAATCAACCAGTGGTAGCATTCATCTAAGCGTCCTACCTAGGATAGAGCCAGGCAACTCGTAACCTAGTTTGGACTTGCACCCAGAGGATTCGCCGTTTCATCGATTCTTATCTATCATAACTCAGCATTTTTACATGTATCATAGTTCAAGATAAGCCGTATCGTTTCTGTGCCAGAGCCAGGACTCTCATCCTATGCTATTTCAGCATTCCATACCTGGAGGTGGGAGGACTTTCCTCACGGTAAAAACCG
>SL_8KL_010_SEDDRAFT_10003136_pt1 | contig 13719 bp, 11 predicted proteins | sample SodLakKL_010_SED_4_FD_11160 | JGI IMG/M metagenome (IMG submission 11160) | reverse complement strand
GGGGGGTGAAGCTTTTCAGCAGGAGGGTTGATAGGTTAGCAAGCCTAAATTTATTGCAAGTTATATTTTAATCTGAGTTATTATCAGGAGGTCAAAATGAAAAAGAGAAGTAAGTTCCTTATGTTTATGTTGGTTGCAATGCTGGTTGCCGGGGTATTTGTGGTGACTGGTTGTGATGCAGATGATGCAGTAGAAGAAGAACCTGAAGAGGGAGAAGAAGTTGAAGTAGAAGAATCCGGCGAAATTGTCGTTGCAGGCAAGCAGTACGCTGAAGGTTTGATTTTAGGTTATATGGCAGCCCAGATTATCGAAGAAAATACAGCGATGACCGTGGACACAAGCATGATCGGAATGGGCCCAACAGAAATGCTTCACCCTGCATTGTTGGAAGGAGATATTGATCTATATCCGGAATATACCGGAACTTCCTGGATGGTCGTGTTGGAAGAAGATGAATTGCCGGACCATGATGTGATTTTTGATAAAGTTAAAGAGGCTTATGCAGAAGAATTTGGCTTGACAGTTCTGGAACCTCTGGGTTTTGAAAACACTTTTGCCATAGCAATTACTGAAGAAAAGGCAGAAGAGCTGGGGGTTAGCACTTTATCTGAGCTGGGGGAAGTAGACGGTTTAACCTTTATTGGCGATTCAACTACTTTTACCAGGGAAGATGCTTACCTGGGTTTAGAAAATGTTTATGGTTTTGATATGGAACAGACTGTTGTTGACACCGCTTTCTTTTATGAAGCCCTGGAGCAGGGTGAGGGTGATGTAACAACCTTGTTTTCTACAGATGGCCGTTTAAAGGAATATGGTTTTGTGGTTCTTGAGGACGATCAGAACTTTTTCCCACCATATGATGCAATCTATGTGGCCAGAAGTGATATATTAGAACAATACCCTTCCGTTGAAGAGGCCTTGTCACCGTTGTTTGGATTAATTGACGAGGAAACCATGATCGAATTGAACTTCCAGGTTGAGGTAGAGCAAAGGGATGCAGAAGATGTAGCCAGGGAATTCCTGGAAGAACAAGGTCTTATTTAGAGAAACAGAAAGGCGGAATACTGATGACCCGTGAAGTCAGTGTAGAGTTACAGAATGTAGATAAAATATATGACACGGCTAAAGTAGTCGATGGAATAAATTTAACTATTGATAAGGGTGAGGTTTTTGTTTTAATCGGACCTTCCGGATGTGGTAAAACCACCACTCTTAAGCTCATAAACCAGCTGATTCCGCATACTTCAGGCACTATACTGGTTAACGGGGAGGATGTGACGAAGCTCGATGCTGTCGGGCTTCGTCGCTCCATAGGTTATGTTATCCAGTATATAGGATTACTGCCTCACCTTACTATTGAGGAGAATATCACTTTTGTTCTTCAACTATTAAAAAGACCCAAAAAAGAGCAACATGAAAGAGCCCTTGAACTGGTTGAAACCGTGGGGCTTCCGGTCGAGTATCTAAAGCGTTTTCCTCGTGAGCTAAGCGGAGGGCAGCAGCAGCGAGTCGGAGTAGCCCGTGCTTTGGCTGGAGATCCACAAATTTTGCTGATGGATGAACCTTTTGGTGCAGTAGATCCCCTGACCAGAGAGCAGTTGCAAAATGAATTATTAAGCTTGCAGGAAGCCATTCAAAAAACGATTGTTTTTGTAACCCATGACATGCAGGAAGCATTTAAAATTGGCAATCGGGTTGGAATAATGCGTGAGGGCAAATTAGTCGCCCTGGGCAGCCCCATGGAGATCATTAATTCCAGTGATGAATTTGTGCGTAATTTTATCGGACATGGTGCCCTGTTTGACGCGTTGAATAGTATTCCCGTCAAACAGGTTTTGAGCAAAGATATTCCCACAGCCCGGGAAGGGGAAACCTTGACCGATAAAACAGCAAAGAATGGCTGGGAAAACATTTTTCTACTTAACGATCAGGGCGTTTGCCTGGGTTATGTGCCTGTTGAGAATCTTGATTCTACGAGGACTATTTCTTCTCGAAACATGGTGCCTCTCCCCCGGGGGTGTTCACCAGATTTATCTATCAAAAGAGCAGTTGAAGAAATGCTTTATAATGGACGGGCCTGGATTCCGGTGGCATCTGAGGATAATGTTTTTCAGGGTGTTGTTACCTTCCAGTCCTGCGCAAACCTGCAGACTTAGGAGGGTACATAATATATGGAAGATTTTGTTAACGCGTGGGCTTACTTCCTAAACCGGTGGGAATATTTGTTGGAAACCCTCTTAGATCACTTTGTGCTTGTTGTTTGGGCCACCCTTATTGTTATTCTGATCGGTGTACCGTTGGGCATACTAATCTCCCGGGCTAAAAAGATGCAGGAGATTGTACTCGGAACCGTAGGGGTCCTTTATACTATTCCTATTCTGGCGTTGTTGGGGATTTTGATCACAATTATGGGAATTGGGACCAGGTCGGCTTTGTTAGCTCTGGTCATTTACGGTTTGCTGCCTGTTGTACGCAATACCTGTGTGGGAATCAACCAGGTTCCTGAAAAGACAAAAGAAGCTGCCCTGGGTATGGGGGCTAACAATCTGCAGTTATTAATGCGCGTGGAGATACCCCTTACTTTTCCGGTTATCTTCGCCGGAATACGCACTGCTATGGTGATGACTTTTTCATTAGCGACTTACGCAGTTTTTATTGGAGCAGGTGGTATGGGCAGGGTTATCATGCAGGGAATCCGGACTTACAATACCGGGATGCTGCTGGCAGGAATTATCCTGGTCGTAATTGCCACCGTTTCACTAGATCGCCTGATTGGTTACGTGGATCATCGGGTGAAAAAGCGGTTTAGTCTTGTTGAGTGAAGATTTAACCGGTTATTTTAAAGACAAAGCATCCTAAAACATATTTTCCGGATTCCACATGTTAGCAAGGTCGTACGTACGTTTTAGTTTTTGTATCTCTTTTATATATTCTTCGGGAGCCATTTGGAGAAACATGGTTTTTTTAAGTTTTCCTACCCCATGCTGTTTTTCTATTTTTTTATACTGTCCTGCGCATTCCCGGGCCCACTTTTCAAGTAACTTAAGGCCATTTTCATACTGGACATAACTTTCCGGCAGGATATTTGCGTGAAGATGGTTGCCGGCGAGGTGGCCGAAGACTGCTGCTTTAAGTTTTTCTTGAGCGGTATCTGTTTCATATTTTATAATAATTGATCGGAAATCCATTTCTTGCATTTTTAAGTACGATTCCAGCTTTGTAATACGCGGTTCCTGCTGTTTTGTTTTATCAAGATACATATTCACGCATTCAGCCGCTGCATGACGGTAAGATCTTATCTTTTCTATTTCATTATCTCCGGTAACTGCCCATGTCCGATCAGGATTGCTGTTGTAACGCTCTGCCATTGCCATCAATACTTCGGCAATCTCTTCAATACCATCCTCTTTCCAGCTGTGGACTTCAAGGTAGATCAAGGCTTTGATTTCGGGATCTATTGTCGGAAAATATTTTAATTTGCTCATAACTTTCTTCTGCTCTTCAATCAGATCGATAGTAAACCGATCAATATATTCTGCAGCAGCAAGGGAAATTTTATGGTCAACCTGCAGGCCGCTATTTATTAGATTATCTGCAAAATCGAAGAGGTCTTCCTTTTCTACAAAGAAGAACATGAACCCCCATACTTCTTTTGGTTTTGGTTGTAATTTTAGAGTTAGCTCGGTCAGGGCGCCAAACATTCCTTCTCCGCCCAAATAAATATCCAGTAAATCTTTTTGAGATCCCATGAAAGGAATAGTCTTCTCGCCGCGCTTAATTTCCTGTCTAGAGCCATCAGATTGAATAACCCTGATTCCCTCAATGTGTTCCCTGGTTTCTCCATATAAAGATGCGCAAATTCCCTTAGCATCACATGAAGCGATACCACCTATTGTAGCTGAAGTTTCTGTCGGGTCGGGCGGCCAGAAGAGCTGCTCTTCGCTTGCAAGCCTCCTGATTTCTTTTTGCAGCTCGAAAAGGGTGATTCCTGGCTCTACTTTTATGCAGTATTTCCCCTGCTCATTTTTAAATAATTCTTTTACCCGCTTCATAGCAGAGAAGTTTAAAATATGCCCATACGCAGGTACAGCGCAGCCGGCAACCCCGGTTTTTGCACCCTGGATAGTTACCGGAATATCATTTTCTCTCATCGTGGCTATGATTTCTGCTGCTTGATCTTCATTTGCGGGAAAGGAAATGCTTTCTGCCTGTCCGGTCAGTTTAGATTGATCACTTAAATAATCCTGATATTTTTCTTCCATGGGGTGGATTAGCTTTTTTTTCATAAGGAAGTATCCCCTTTACATTGGGCTTCTGTTATTATTTGCACGAGTTCATCAAGAACCTTTTCATAGTCATCTACTATTGCCAAATCTGAAGCCCTTATAATTGGTGCGCCACGGTCTGTATTGATAGCGATGATCAGTTTACTCTTTTCAATGCCTGTATAGAACGCTGCTGCCCCAGAAACAGCGGCCGTGATGCATATTTGTGGCTTGGCCATTATTCCAGAAACACCGATTAGTTTATTTAACGGAGCCCAGGCACTCATTGCCACCGGACGGCTAACTCCTAATTCTGCGCCAAGCTGTCCAGCGATAGTATGCAGTTTGTCTACTTTTTCCTTCATTTTGACCCCTCGTCCGGCGACCAGGATGTAGTTAGCATTTTCTAAGCCGCTTGCTGCTTCTTTTTTAACAAATTCATAATCCACAATATGAGCACAGGCTTTTTCAGGTTCTGATTCTTGATCTCCTTTAAAACTGAGGACAGTATTGTTCCATTCCTGATTTGCGATGTCTATTTCAGAGACATCTTTTTCAACGTCATTTTCTACTGCGATTGGCAGTGGATCTGTTGAACCTTTGGCTAAAGAAATACAGTACGGTCTTTCAGAGAGCTTGAATTCTGCCTGCATGTAATTAGAATAGACTGCCTTGTGGCAGGTTAAAGCATTTTCTGTCCGGCTGATTTTATTTACAGCAATTAATGAGCTTCCTCCCAAACGGTAAGCGAGACGGGGTGAAAGTTCACTCCCGGCAAAGTCGCCAGGAAAAAGGTAAAGCTCTGTATTACTGGAGGCTTCAAGTTGCTCAAGTGTTCTTAGAATTATTTCCGGCTGATATCTCGGCAATCTAATCAATTGAGTTGAGGGGGTGGGAGAATTCGCGATCAAAAAAGGTTTATGCCGATCTGTGCAGTGAAATATGATTGTTTTGTCTGCCCGGGAATCTTTTAGGTAAGCAGCTGCAAAACCATTAACTTCCTCTGCCTGGGAAAGAAAGGTTTCAGAGCAACCATTTAAGACAATTGTATGCTTCATAATTGTTTTAACCTTTCCTGCAAATAGTTGTGATAAAGGTTTTGTGCTTTTTCAGCAGGGGTGCTGCCTTCTATTACAACTCCCTGTCTTTTATGGTTGATTGGTTTTAATCCCGTGATATTGTGTCCTTCAGAAGGTTGCTCTAAAACTGCCTGGTTCAAATAGTTTTCAATCTCTAAGACCTCGATCTCCTTTTTCCCATAGTTGACCTTATCTTTTAAAGTTGGGATGCGTAAATAAGAATTTGGAGCGTTCCCAATCGACAGAACGCAGGGAGGGCGAATGGTTTCTATCACTAATCCATCATCTGCCATACTGCTCACTTTAAGCAGGCCTTCACTGGCTGGTTCAATTTTTACGGCCTGGGAGATACATGGCCACCCCAAGTGTTCAGCAACCAGCAAAGGAGTTTTGGCGTTATCACCGACCCCACTTTGCCGACCTAATATGATAACCTCGGGTTTTTTGATAACCTTTACATAGTTAGCAATGACAGTTGAAATTGCATCCGGTGAAAAGCGAAGATCGTGTTGGTTCTCAATACGCACCGCTTTATCGAAGCGTAAAGCATAAAGGGTTTTTAAGTAAGCGTCTAGTTGCTTGCTTCCTATAGTCAGGGCGCTTAGATTGACCGCACTGCCGAGTTTTTCGGCCTGCTCTTTATAAAGCAAAGTAATTTCAAGAGCACTTTCGTCGTACGGATTTATCATATTTTTAACAAAACTGGTATTAATCCGGAAGTGATCCTCAACTACCCAGTCACTTTCAGACATTAGGTCCAAATCAGAAACAATTTTAAAACAGGTCAGGATGTTCATTTTATTCCCCGGGAAATATTGTTCCTTTATTCATGATGCCCTTTGGATCAAAAGCTTTTTTCAAAGTTTCCAGAATATAGTATGATGAACCATATTCTTCTTGGATCCACCGGGTCCTATGCTTGCCAACTCCGTGATGATGGCACATTGAGCCCCCGGCTTTAATGGTTTCTTCAACAATGATTTTTTTGATCGGAAGGTGATACTTGGTGATTTCTTGTTTCGGGTTACAGTCGACAACATTATAGTTATAAACAAAGTACATGTTTGTTCCGTTTAGGTAACTGTGTGATGAGTGCCCGCCCACTAAAGTCATATCCGGCATCTCGTTCCGGATTCTTTCCACGCATGTTTTATAGATATCATAGATCCTGTCCCAGGTTGCTGAAATTTCTGTTGTGTTGCTGATGTTTTTTGTTTCCATAATTTCGGTTCTTTCTTCTGCAACCTTGGAAACATCCCAGTTTAAATTATCAAACCAAACCTGGATTAACCTGGGATCAACTTTTTCACACTCTACATATTTGGCTACAATTTTTTCCATTGCTTTTCCTGTAGCGTCGGCTAAAGGTTTTGGCCCTTCCGCCATTAAAATCAGCACGCACTTGTCTTCTGCAAAATGTGAAAAGTGGGATGCGCCATCTTCTACGTCATAGAGGCGGGCAATAGATGGTTTATAGCCCTCGGCCATAACTTCGCGGAGTATTTCAAAGCCGGTTTTCATATTATTAAGGGTATAGCCCAGGAGATAATTGTTCTCCGGCCTATATTTAAAGATTTTAACGGTCACTTCAGTAATATAGCAAAGAGCGCCCTCATTACCGATGATCACATGCCTGATATCCGGACCGGCTGCCCGGCGGGGGACATCTTTTATTTTAGTAATTTCTCCGGTGGGAAAGACTGCTTCTAAGCCCACTACCATATCTTCAATACCTCCGTAGAGGGTTGAAAATTGTCCGATACTTCTTGTCGCAACCAGGCCGCCCATTTGTGCAAGTGGTTTGGATTGCGGAGAATGTCCCGTAGTATAGCCCTGTTCTCTTAATTCGTCTTCTAAATCCTGCAGGGAAGTGCCGCATTCACAGGTTGCCTGCATATTATAGGGGTCTATTTTAATTATTTTATTCATTTCCGAACCATCAGCAACAATAGAGTTTTCGACAGCTGTTTCCAATCCGCCTTCAGTGGCTGAATCTCCGGTTCTGGCAACCAAGTTAATATTGTGCTCATTAGCAAATTTCAAAACGGCTGCCACCTCATTTTTATTACGCAGATAAACGACGGCAACCGGTAAAGGTTGGGTGAAATATCCATGAATTTCTTCAAACCTTCTGAAGCGATCTACACTGCTTTCTTTTAATACCTCTTCGTCAGTAATGACTCTTTCTTTTCCAAGTATGCTGATTAAGGTCTCGACAATCTGTGTTTTAGATGTTGTTGACATAGCAGCAAATCTCCTTTTTTTATTATGTTGTTTGTATTTTGTTCTATTCTACTGACCTTCAGGCAAGCTTGCCTGTCGGGTCATTGTTATGGTCAGCCAAATATCGGATAAGATTTTTTTAGGACTTGATCCATAAAGGAGGGTATTTTTTTGTAAACTTCTTCGTTCATTCTATTATATAGTTCTACGTTATCTTTGTCAGGATCAAATTGGTCCCTGATTTTTACCATGTTGTTGATGGCCTCTTCATGATGACTATATATTCCTGTGGCCATGGCAGCGCATATAGCAGAACCCATACCCGCTGCACTGTTTACCACATTTCTACAAGCTGGTAAGTTAAAAGCGTCTGCAAAAATTTGCATGAACAGATCTCCATTGGAACCTCCTCCGGAAACAATAATATTTTCAAGTTCGAGATCTAGCTCAATACACATAGCATCAAGATTATTCTTCATGGTCAGGGCGGTGCCCTCTAAGATGGAACGGTACATGTGTGATCCGGTATGGCGGCCATCAAACCCGATAAACATGCCTTTTTTATAAGGTTCATCCGGAGGAGCCAGCCAGTCTAAAATAGTCATCAGACCGTCACTGCCGGCAGGAACTTCTGATCCTTTCATATCTAAATATTTTTCAGTTGGGATGCCCATTGATCCAGCTTTCTGAACGACAACTTCACCTAAAAGGTCTATCATCCAGCTTACAGTCCACATGCCCCGCCTAATTCCTTCGCTTTCGTATAAATATTTATCAGGCACCGCAGCGAGGTTGGTAAAGAAATGTTTTGCCCCCTCAATGTTTTCATGCCCATGGACCATGGAGGCGATGTATGTGCCAAGAGAAATCAGGGCGGTGTTGCCGGGAAGGAGGCCTGCTCCCAGGGCTTCCACCGCTTTGTCGTTGGCAGTAATAGCTACCGGAATGCCGGCAGGCAAGCCAGTAGTAGCAGCTGCTTTCTCAGTGATATATCCGGCTATGCTGCCGGGTTTTTGCAGGTTAAAAAGCATTTTACGGGGCACTTTAAATTTCCTGATCACTTCCGGATCTTCGCTCCACTGCCAGGTGTCTTTATCAAGAGGCCAGGGGCCTTCATAGTTTGCTGCTGTATCTACAAACTCACCGGTCAGTCGGTGGGTAATATAGCCTGAAGAGGTGGTTACATATTTAACTGCCGGAATTTCATGCCCATAAGGTCTGGAGAGTCTTTCATCCATCCAACTCATCACCGGTGCGGCCAGGGTGCCATCTTCTTTTAAAAGAGCTCTGCAGCAGCGGATTGTACATAACCCCAGCCCGATAATTTCTTCTGTATTTCCAGGGAATTTTTGCATGGCTTCTTTGCTGGCCAGAACCAAAGAATCCCATAGGTCATCTTCGGGGTGCTCCACAACGCCTTGCCTGGGCAGACTCAGCGGCTTTAAATCTTCTTTCCCTTCGCAAACGACATTACCCTCAAGATCAAAGATCACAACTTTTGAACTTTGAGTTCCGCCGTCTATCCCTATGATATATTGGTTTCCCATTTTATCCCTCCACTTATGTCTATTAATAATTTCTTCAAAAAAGTGAATATAATTCTACCTGACCAGGTAACCTCCATCGACTACCAGGATATGGCCATTGACGTAATCAGAAGCTTTGCTTGCCAGAAATACAGTTGCACCCATCAGGTCTGAAGAGTTTCCCCACCTATTTGACGGAATATGATCAAGGATTCTTTGGTTGGCCTTGGGATCATTTCTTGTCTCAGCTGTAAGGTTGGTCGCATAATAACCCGGCGCAATTCCGTTAACCTGTATATTGTAAGGGGCCAGTTCATCACAATAAGCTTTTGTAAATCCGGCCAGGCCATGTTTTGTCGCAGCGTAGGCCGGCGACCATTGGCCGCCTAAAAAAGAAAACATGGAGCAGATGTTTATGATTTTACCGCTTTTTTGGGGGATCATCTTTTTTGCAGCTTCATGGCTGAGTTCAAAAGGGCCCGTTAAATTCACCTCAAGCATTAGATCCCATTCCTCTCTGCCAAAAGCAAGTATATCCTGCACGTTTTTTAAAACACCGGCACTGTTTATTAAAATATCAACTGAACCAAAAGAATTAACACAAGCATCAATTATTGCTTTGGATGCCCCGGCTTCAGTTATGTCGATTTTTATAAGCTCAATATTAACGCCTTCATTTTCGATCAAAGTTTTTGTTGTTCCATCATCTTCAATAATGCTGGGAATGAACAAATTTGCCCCGGCTTTTGCCAGCGCTAAAGCAAATGTTTGACCTAATCCTGTGTTCCCACCGGTTACAATCGCATTTTTGCCATGCAGTGAAAAATAGTCCATTGAAAAATTTTCGATGTCCACTAAGGCACCTCCGTTTTTGCTTTAGTCCGGTCCTGTTTGATGAACAAGTCTTGTTGCTAGATTGTTTGTGAAATTTATACCGTACATAAAAATTGGGAAACTCTATTCCCAGCCATTTGCGATAATTAATTTGCAAAATAAAAATATAAACCTAGTATAGAATCAGTTGCAAAGAAAGTCAAGAAAACTAATTTTTTCGACCATTTAGGGCCATTTAGGAAAACCATTATCTATCATTTTCAATTTGGCCCAGAATAATTGTTCGGGCAGCAGAAGAGCTAGATATGAGCAGATTTTAACGTTTGAGTAGTATTATGATAATGCTATCCTCCTGCTGCAGGGGGGAACAGGCTTACTATAGAGCCATTAGCCAAAAGTGTATTTATGTCATCTAGTTGCTTTATGCTGCGGCCGTTAATGAGCACATTCAAACCGATTAGTCTATCCTCTTCCAGGAGTGTTAAATACCCTCCTGCATAGTAAAGCTTTTGTGGCATTCCGTAGTTCCGTTCTAAAATTTGCAGTAGCCCTCGGACGGATGTGTTTTCCGGTAGTTCCAGGGTAATTTCTTCGTTCCCAAGCGTTTCTTGCAGAAAAAGGTAAGCTTTAACTACAACCTTCAAAAAGGTACACCTCCATCTTATGATCCCTTTGAAGTTTTCTTAATTTCTTCTTCGCGTAGTTGTTTTTTATAAATCTTTTCAGTTACGGTGAAAGGCAAATTATCACGGAACTCAATATAACGCGGTACAGCATAGGAAGTGCATTTATCACGGCAAAACTCGATAATTTCTTCGGCTGTAACCCTGCCTGTGTATTCATCCTTGAGAACGATAAAGGCTTTGATTCTTTCACTGCCCTCTCTTTGAGGATCAGGGATACCGATCGCTGCTGCCATTGAAACAGCGGGATGTTGATGGAGGATATTGTCAACGGTGCTGGTATAGACTTTGTATCCGGAAATATTTGCCATGTCTTTAATTCGATCAACGATGTAAAAATAACCGTCTTCGTCCATGCGTGTGATATCACCTGTGGGCAGCCAACCGTCAATCAGGCCTGACCCTGGATTCGGCCAGTACCCTTTCATGACCTGGGGACCCTTAATATACATGTGTCCAGGTTTACCAGGTTGGCATTCCTGACCGCTTTCCTCATCGATTAGTTTGATGTCAGTATCAGGAATCGGCAATCCAATACTGTATTTTTGTTTAGCAGTGAATCCGGTAACTTTTGAGAAACCGGTTAAATCTAAGTGTGTGGTTGGGCTGCTTTCTGTTAAACCGTACCCTTCGGATACAGGCATTTTGATTTTTTCTGAGATACTTTCTCTCACTTCTGCCGGAAGATAAGAAGCGCCTGAGAATATCTGGATTGGAAGGCGAGGCAGTTCTTTTTGCCGCATTTTCATTAACTGGGTTGGGACCAGAGCTGCCATAAAGGGGCGGTGTTCAATTAACATTTTTATTATGTAGTCAATATCACGTGGGTCCTGGATTAGAATCATGCGCAATCCCCAGTACACTGCAAAGAGAGTAGTAGAATCTCCGTAGGAGTGAAACAGTGGGACTCCAATGCAAATGGAGGCTTTCCCGCGTATTGATTTTTCAAGTCTAGCCATGGTCCAGGGGATGGACTGCAAGACATTAGCATAGCGGTTAAAGTGAGTGAGCATCACTCCTTTTGGAACACCTGTTGCCCCTCCGGTAAAGGCTAAGTAAGCGAGATCTTCCCGGGCATTTATTTCAACCTTTGGCGGCAGGGGGTAATGGTCATCAATTAAATTTTTAAAGTGGTGTATACCTTCTGATGCCACCTGTTTTTCTTGCTGATGAGGGGTGTAGTCAAGCAGGGAAGTTACAATAATCTCTTTTAGTTTAGTTTTTGGTTTAACAGCGAGTATTTTATCCAGCTGTTCTTCAAGACAGATTACCGCCACTGCCCCTGATTCGTTAATTTCGTATTCCAGATCGCCTTCTTTGTGCAGGATACTGCAGGGCACGTGAACAGCTCCGGCTTTAAGAATAGCAAAATTTGCAATGATATACTGGGGGCAGGTAGGCAGGATCGTCGCTACCTTATCACCCTTTTTCACTCCAAATGTAGCCAGGGCACAGGATAGACTGTCAGCAAACTCTTTAAGTTCCCTGTATTTTATCCGCAGGCCGAAATATTCAATAGCTGTGGACCGTGGATATGCTTCTGCTGAACGGTCAAGCATCTCAAATAGTGGTAATTCTGGATATGGTTTCAGACTGTGCTGTAGTTCATAAGGTCCCAGGCGGTAACTTTTTAGCCACGGTCTCTTATCTGCCAATGCAGTCAAGGGTTTCCCTCCTTTTATCAGGGCATTTTGTCAGCTTTAGATTTCTTGTAAAACATCTTCCAGACCTAGTTCACGAAGTTTTTCAGCTGTCGGTTTCCCGGTTTGTTCGTCCCATCCTCGTTTTTGATAATAGCTGTTCAGAAGAACGGATAAATGATTGACATGGCCTTCGGCCGGGCCATCTGGTAGGGGGTCTTCTAGGAGCCGCTTTGGTAACGTGTCATCTGCTCTGGTTAATCCCTCTCTGTTGTTAAAGGCTCTGGCCAGATTGTAGACTCTTTCTCCGGCCTGTTTGTACTCAGTGGTACTGTAATCCCAGCCGGTAGCCAGGTTGACGAGTTTTACCCAGTCGTCAGCATTAAGGCACAGGCCCATGAATTTACAGGCGCCCACACAGTCAAAAGTAATGAGCATATCTTCTAAATCTATGGCTACTTTTACTTCATCAGGATCTGCAGCAAAAGGATCCTTGATCTCACTGTCCTCTATTATCAGGAAAGGAGCATCGACAAAAGTGGGGCCCTGCACGTAGGCGGTCATGTGATCGCCACCGCGGTTAGCTGTAGCATAGCTTAAGCCGGTCAATTGCACGGCGCGGCTGTCGTATGCAGGAAGTTCCAACCCTTTTACGTGCATTGCAAAATCTTCACTGCCCTGGCCCAGTTTTTTAGCCATATGCCTGGTTCCCTCCGCAAGAAGATCGCCGACCCCTTCTCTCCGGGCAATCAGGTGGACCAGTTCGACTATAATATCCGGATCGCCAAAGTTGATTGGTATTCCACCAGTTTCAGTATCGGTCAGGATTCCTTTTTCATAACATTCCATAGCAAAAGCAATTGTGCTGCCTGCTGAAATGGTGTCAATTCCATAATCGTTGCAAAGATACCCGGCCATGGCTATTGCTTCTAAGTTATTGACAGCACACATTGCTCCGAAGGTGCCAACCGTTTCGTATTCCGGTCCTTCTCCCTTATGACCGGCATACTTACCGTCCCTGATTTCTGTGCCGCGCCCGCATTCAATCGGACAGGCAAAACAGGTAATATTCTTACTGAGAATTTTATCGGATAAGGCCGGCCCATTAATATCATCTGAGTGCTCGAAAACCCCGGTCTGCCAATTGCGGGTCGGAAGACCGCCTCGTACGCTGACCAGATCAAGGACTACACTGGTTCCGAAGGTCTGCATAGCCATTTTCAAAAAGGCTTCATCCATCATTTCATATTGCTTTTTCGAGTGCTCTTTAAATTTTTCAGGGTTATTGATGGGGGTGTTAATACTTCCTGCTACAGCGATGGCTTTTAAGTTTTTTGAACCCATGATTGCGCCAAAACCGCAGCGTCCGGCAGCACGGCCCAAATCATTCATTATTGCTGCATATTTAACCAGGTTTTCACCAGCCGGACCGATACAGGCCACATTAAACTTATCATTTAATTCGTCTT
>SL_8KL_010_SEDDRAFT_10003134_pt1 | contig 13721 bp, 9 predicted proteins | sample SodLakKL_010_SED_4_FD_11160 | JGI IMG/M metagenome (IMG submission 11160) | reverse complement strand
TACCCTGGAGTATTATTGTCAGCTACAGTCCCCAGCCTGATCTGGGTGAGATTAACTGGTCCCGGGTTTTTCGAACCCTGCCTCTGGAGAAATGTGCGGCTGAGGCGGGATATCCCACGGAAATCTGGAGGCAGATCTGTCAGCATCCTGTCCGGGATGACTACTGGGAAAGCAAAGACCTGAGCAGCTATCTCTCTGAAATCGAGCTGCCGGCTCTCCATTTTTCCGGCTGGTATGATATTACCCTGGGAACCACCCTGGATATATTTCTGGCTTTTCAGCAGCACAGCAGCAGAGAACAGCATCTTTATCTGGGGCCCTGGAGTCACAACGGGATTTTGACAGATCAGGTCTGCCTCCCTGAAGGTCAGCAGAGAACTTCGGAGAGCGGGATAAACCCGGCTGTCAGGGCCATCGCCTGGTATGATATCTGGCTTAAGGGTGAAGCTGAGAGGAGAGAGATATTTCGCCAGGATGGAGTGATCAACCTGTATGATACCGGCAGAGGTAGATGGGTAAGGGGTAAAAAGTGGCCTCCAGCGGGTTACTATAAGAAGAGGCTCTATCTGGCTCCTGAAGGATTTTTGCAGAAAGAAAAAACTGAAGAAGCTAACTCAGCCAGTTTCAATCATGATCCACAAAATCCGGTACCGGCTCGAGGTGGGAGTCTCTGGGAATTTCCTCAGGCCGGATTGAGGCCTGGCCCTTTAGATCAGCGACCTTTGCAGGAACGAGAAGACATAATCTCCTTTGCTACTGAGAGACTGGAGTCAGAGATAACTCTGGCCGGTCCAGTCCAGCTCAAGCTTTTCGCAAGTTTGTCGGCAGAAACTGGTGACTGGGTGGTTAAGCTGCTGGATATAACTCCAGAGGGCAGGAGAATCTGGCTTTCTGACGGTATTCTGCGGAGCCATTTTAGCACAGGTTTCAGGCCAATAAGCTGCCGGGAACCGGGTAAAACTACAGAATATTTAATTGAACTTCAGCCTCTTTGCCACACACTGAAACCCGGCCACCGGCTGGGAATTGCAATCTCCGGATCAGCTTATCCCAAATGGGATCGTAATCTACATATGGTTGACAGTCAGCTTCACAGCTTAACTGCTGAATCGCAGTTAGAAAGATGCCTTCAGACTATTTTTCTGGGAGGAAAATATTCTTCCTGCCTGGAATTTCGAGCCAGAAATTAATGAAATTTGCCAAAGAAACCGATAGCAGTATCTTGATTGATCGGTTCTTCTAGCGCATTTTTTTTACTGATCTTCTTACAGATCTTTTTACAGATTATCTCACTGATCTTTTTGCAGATCTTCTTACTGATCTTCTTGCATATTATCTTACTGCTCTTCTTGCTGATCTTTTTGCAGACTTTCTTGAGAGTTTTTTGCGAGTCTTCCTGCGAGTCTTCCTGTGAATTATCTTGCGGTTATTTTTACGGTTATTTTTTCGGATTTTCCTGCGGATCTTCTGGCAAATCAGAATAACCAGGGAACTATTTCGCAAAAGCAGCCAAATATCTGGTTTACGTGCCAGAACCTTTGTGTGTCCTGTCTGTCTTCCATGGATTTTCTGTTAATTGCTGACATCAATCCCGCCAAATAGAATCAGGCATTTGATGGCCAGAGTTGGCGCCTCAGGATCAAAATCTTTTCTGGAAGTATTGTCATCCCAGCCACCAAAGATAGGCAGGCCGGAGATATCAACATTCCAGTCTTCGGGAACATAGATATCATCTCCACCAAAAAGCACAAAAACATCAAATCTTATTTCTTTCTCCTGGGTTCTGGCTGCTCGAAAATCCAGTTCAGAACCGCCGAAAATTGAGATGCTGCTGCCGCCCATAAAATCTTGAGAGACGACTCTGCTGTTTCTACCTGAAAATATGCTTATGGTATTGATTCTATTTCTTTCCAGGGCCTGGGCTCTATCTCCTCCCCGGAATAACAGCCCGACCCCTAACAGAATAAGAATGATAGGCCAGATTGAAATATCTGCAAAAACATCAAGACGATCCAGATTGTTTAACTGAAAAAGCACTCCAATACCCAGGACAATGAAACCACCAATTTTGCCAGCTGGATTCGTGATGATGTTGTAAAATCCTGCTGTTACTAAAATCATTGGCCAGTAAGTGCCAATGATCTGCCAGATACCAATATCGATTACTCCCAGGTTGCCCAAAATGATCAACAGGCCAATTAAAATCAGCAAAATACCAAAAATTTTACCCTGCTTCATTGCTTTTCCCCCTTGATTTATTTATTTGTAATTTGAATATAACATATTTATATAAAATCTACCAGTGGTTTAGAGAGAAGTTTTTTGGCTCTAACAGAAACATTTATAGGAGAAAATCTTAAGCAAACCGAAAGAGTAATAATTAAATTTTGCAGGAATTAATAAAGCTTTAGTGAAATATAATAAAGGCCAGCAAAAAATCATGTATACCTGACAGCTCAACAAAAATTATTTCGAGGTGAAAAAATGAATAAAAATTATCAAAGAGTTAACACCATGGCAGTAAAGGATTCCAGCGAACTTCCGCGTTCTCAAGAGCTTTTCATAGGTTTTCAGCACACCCTGGCAATGTTCGGTGCTACAATCCTGGTACCTATTTTAACCGGTCTTCATGTTTCAGTTGCTCTATTTACCAGCGGACTGGGAACTCTGGTTTTTCATTATCTCACTGGCAAAAAGGTTCCTGCTTATCTCGGCTCTTCTTTTGCTTTTATTGCTCCTATAAGTATAGTCATAAGTAATGGTGGAGGTATACCGGCTGCCCAGGGCGGAATTATGGTTACCGGTCTGTTATATGCTCTGGTGGCCTGGCTGATATATTATCTGGGTCCCGAAAAGATCAAACGAATTTTTCCCCCAATTGTTACCGGACCGGTAATTATGATTATTGGACTTTATCTGGCTGATGTTGCTATTAATCAGGCTTCAGAGCATGTCTGGGTAGCAATGATAGCACTGATAGGAGCTACTATATCAGCAGTCTTCGGTAAAGGATTTTTTCGGTTAATCCCTGTAATTACAGGATTAGTGGTTGGTTACATAGCAGCGCTTTTTGTCGGATTGGTGGACTTTTCTCCGGTAATGGAGGCAGGCTGGCTGGGATTGCCGGAATTTACCAGGCCGGCTTTTGAATTGAATGCTATTACCATCATTGCCCCGGTGGCGGTGGTTTCCATTATCGAGCATGTTGGCGATGTGCTGGCCATTAGTGAAACTGTAGGCAAAGGCCGGGAACTGGTTACCGATCCAGGATTGAATAAAACAATGGTGGGAGATGGGATTGCTACCTTTTTGGCCGGTATTTTTGGGGGTCCTCCCAATACTACCTATGGAGAAAACATTGGAGTACTGGCTCTGACAAAGGTTTTTGACTCCAAGGTTATGAGAATTGGGGCAGTTTTTGCTATTATTCTCTCGCTGGTACCCAAGTTTGGCCAGCTGATTCAGACCATTCCTAATGCTGTTATTGGAGGAATTTCTATCCTGCTATTCGGTATGATTGCAGCGGTGGGAATCAGAACTCTGGTGGAATCTGAGACTGATTTAAAGCGCTCTCGCAATCTGGTGATTGCTTCGGTGATTTTGGTTCTGGGACTGGGGGGTGCTGTTCTAGAGATTGGAGAAATGGAATTTTCAGGCATGGCACTGGCTGCAGTTGTTGGAATAATACTTAATCTGATTTTGCCTGATCCGGGAAGCAAAATGACCGATGATGTCAGGGGCGAAAAATCTAATTTTTAATCGCTCAGTAATTTCTCAAGATACCTGGATTTCATCTGCTGGCTGGCCATCAGCTGTTTGACCGGAGGCAGTTGTAAAATTGCTGAAAGTACTGCTGCCATGGCTCGATGGCTGGCAAAGGCCTGATTTTCAAAAATTAAGTTCGGGAGCTGTCCCTTTTCAATGGCCATCAGTACTGAGCGGTGGACAGAGTTGACCGGGGTAATTATTTCCCTTTCCCGCCTTCTTAGGCTCAGGCTGCCGCTGGGGCAGGCCCGGACACAGATTCCGCAGCCCAGGCAGCTGTCTATGTCAATGTTTATATTGCTTTCATTATTTTCGGTGATAACACCAACCTGACAGGCTTCAAGGCAGCGACCGCACCCGGTACAGCTTTTTTCATCCTGCACCGGGAGGTAATTAGCGGTTTCAATGGGATTGAGAGCTCCAAATTTTTTCACCGCCACCAGAGCTTCACAACAGCAGCCGCAGCAGTTGCAGATAAATGATGGTTCCTGCCGGACGTTTTCTCCGCACTGCACCAGATTTTCCTCATAGGCCCGATGCAGAAGTTCCAGACATTCTTCAGTCTCGACCCTTCGAGCATGACCGTGGCGTATTAAAGAATCTGCCGTAGAGTTAAGGGTCATGCAGATCTCCAGAGGATTGTCGCAGGCTTTGCCGGCATGCTGCATTTTATGCCGGCAGTAACAGGTGCTGATGCCGATATGATCGGTCTCTTCGATTATGTGGCTGGCTCTCTCAAAATCAAGTATATGTACCAGATTATCCTGAGACAGCACCTCCTCCTGAACAAAAACCCGGCCCAGCTTGGTTTCGGTGCTCAAGAAAAGTTCCTTGATAAAGTCCTCTTCCACATTTAAGTATTGATAGTAAAGTTCAGCCAGCAGTTCTTGATCCAGATCCTCCCGGACTCTCATCATTGAGAATTCGAAAAAACCTGCCATCGGAGGTGGAAGAACATATTTTTTTACCCCCTGATCCCGGGAGTCCAGCAGGATTGCTCGGCCAGCCAGCTCATCAAGAATTTTCTCAGTTACTTCAGGTTTCTTTTTCAGTATTCTGCTGGCTTTTTCAACGGTAAAGGGTCTAATTGGAAGGCGAGCAACTATTCCCGCTTCCCTTTCAGTGAACAGGATTTTTAATATCTTATATAAAGTTTCCGAGGGCGGTGCTCCCTGGGGAAACTGGTTTAACCTCTCCTCCAGTTTTTTATAGGAGGATTTTGCTGTTTTATGGGCCAATTTTATCACACTCCATTAACCTTTAATTCCAGAAAGTTTTTCTTTTTCCTTCCTTGATGTTCTTGTTTGATAATACCTGATAATGCTGTTTCCTGGTTTAATTTCAGGTCTATTAAATCTTACTGCTGAATTTTACCACTATTTTTACCACTAAATACCTGCAGGATTTCATCGGTAGAGAGAGAATTTAAGGTATGTAAGTTTAATAAATCTTAATCTTCATTCCAGAGAAACTCTTCTAAGAAATCCTATTATATATTCTATAAAATTGGGGAAAATTTTTTAGGTTTTATATTTTTGCTGTTTTACTTAGCGGTTTAGAAAACTATATTTTTTCAATGAGGTTAACTTCTTATCAGTTTACCAGAAAATTGATAAATAAAATGTTTGTGATCCGGGGAGGTGAAGAGAATCAGATTTTCCAGAAAAAATCTGGCCACTTCACTTTTTATGACGGCGATTCTGCTTGTGGCCTTAATTTTCGGTGATTTTGTTGTATGCAGCTTAAAAGCTGCAGCAGTCATAGAAGAAGAAATTATGCCGATAAGCGATGTCCATATCTCTACTTCCGACAGTCTTATGAGAGAAAAGCAGGCTGAAGACCGGGAGATTATAGAAAACGGGCAGAAAGAAATAATACTGGAGGTTCCCTATATCCATCAGATTAGGGATACAGGTTTTAAAAATCAGTGGACCGGTTTTACCGGTTTTGATGGAGCCTGGGCCTGCGGGGCCGCTTCGGCTGTTATGATAGCAGCCTACTTTGAAAGATTGGGTAATCAATATCAGGAATATGGCAAATATGTCAGCAGAGAATATCAAAATACAGAAGGTTACAGCTTTGACCTTGTTACTGATTTGAGTCATCACCACCCGGGAAGGGTGGGAGCCGGAGCCTGGGGATATATTCACCGCGGCAGCGGAGAAAACAGGGTCTGGAAAGCAGATGGTCTGGCCCGGGCCTTAAGGGTAGTTGACTATTTCAATAAACATAATTTGAACACCGAATTTATCGGCCTTTATAAATATGCTGATCAAAATAGAAAACCTGCTGAAGATGACATCAGGCAGGCCATAGCTGAAGGCAGTCCTGTCTGGACTTCAACAGAGCTGCCTGGTTACGGACATATAGTTGTAATAGTGGGTTATGAAAGTGATGGCAGCTTTATCATCCATGAACCTGCCCTAACCTCAGAAGTTCGGGTGAGTTGGCAGGATTTTGGCGGCCACCCAAATTTCAGCCATCATAATGAGGGGCCAAAATGGATAATCATAGTCAGCCCCTGATGGGACTGTAGTATACCTAAAATTATACCCAAACCGGTAATTTCAATGTTATTACCGGGCTGTATTTTTTCTCAAAGTTTTTTCTTTCCGGCGAACTTCAGCAATATGCTTCAGGGTGCCATTCCGGGACAGGATTGCTCCGTAAACTATAAAAGCTATTGTGGGGATAATGGCGAAATAGGCTATAGTAATATTTGGATGAAANATAACCAGGCCGGAGACGAGAAATATTAGAGTGCGGAGCAGAAGATCATATTTTCTTTTTAGTATATATTTTGAATGCAGGGCAAAGGTTAATCCCAGGGTGCCAATTAAAACTATCAAAAAGGCCCTGAACTGAGGTGCTCCTACCGTGACAACCAGGTCAGACCTGGTAAAGACGGCAGGCATTAATACCAGCAGGGGCAGGCAGTACTGCAGTGATTTGATAATTGTTCGGGTATAGTCAGCCTCTGCAATTTTGGAAGTCACCACTGCTGTCAGTGAAGTTGGAGGAGACAGGTGCCCGAAGACGCCGATAAAGAAGGCAAAAAAGTGTACCGCCCAGCGGTCAAGGCCCAGTCTAATCATGGTAGGCGCCACAGCAAGTGCCACCATAATATAGACAGGAGAAGGGGGCAGGCCCATTCCCAGCAGATAACCGAACAGGAAAGCGATAAATACTACTGCAGCAACATGGAAGTCGGCAGCCTGAACCAGCAGCGCTCCTACCTTGGTGGGAATGCCGGTAACTGTCAGAGAACCGGCCAGAATTCCCAGCAGGGAAAGAAGTACGGCCAGATCTGCACCCAAACTGGAGAGGGTGTCAATGGATTTTAAATAGGGCCTGAAGAAGGTCTTAATACCAGCCGCTCCCTTTAGATTGCGGTAATTTTGCTGGATAAAAACGACGGTCAGGAAAACAATTAAACCCACCAGCACCCTGACAGCTGCGATCATGGCAGCCATCCGGTAAACCCCCATGAAGACAATCAGGGTAACCAGCACCGCCAGGAAGGCGAAAAGGTTGGCCAGATCAACCGGTTCAATTTTAGATTCACCCAGCAGGTCCTGTCCTTCAGCAAAATTACTTTTATACTCAAATTGAATCGTTAAGAGATAGACAGCCAGACTGACTCCGGCAAAATAAATAATAGCCGGTCCAAAACCCCTGGCCACCACATCAAAATAACTAACACCTAAAAATTCCACCATGATAAAAGCGGTTATGCCCATAACCGGGGGCATCAGCTGTCCGCCCAGTGAAGAGGCTGTTTCAATGGAAGCCGCATGAACAGAAGGGAATCCGGCCTGCTTTAAGGCCGGAATGGTTACCGCTCCTGTGGTGGCAGCATTGGCAGGCCCGCTGCCGCTGATGGTCGCCACGGCAAAAGAGCCCAGCACAGCAGCCTGCGGGAGAGCATGAATTGACCTGGTGCCAATTCTTGAAGCCCATTTCATTATGGAATCAATACAGCCAAAACCCCGTAAAAATCCAAGTACCATAATGAAAGAGATAATTAAAGTTAATCCCAGCTGGGGCAGCTGAGCATATATGCCCGTACTCATCTCCAGGCTCATGGTCTGAATGACCCGCCGCCAGCTCAGGCCGGGATGATAGAACATACCAGGGACTATATAGCCATAGACGGCATACAGCAGCAAAAATATATTAACAATGAAAATTGGCAGATATTTTCGGAAGGAATATTCCAGGATTAATATTACCGGCACTGTTCCGAAAAAGAAATCCTGAGTATTCCAGATGCCCAGCCGGACAATACGGATGGCATCAAAATTGCTGTGCATATAAATGCTTGAAGCGGTGCTTAAAATAATAAAAATAAGAGCCAGCAGATATTTAAAATTATCAGGAAGACCGGAATAAAAGGTGTTTTTTCTCAGACCGTGCAGGGTGACTATCACATAGGCAACTGGAATTAAAACTACTGCCAGCAGAGTCGGTCCTCCTGCTCCAGTGAATAAATAACGCAGCAGATAAACAACAAAAAATATGCTGTAGGCAAAATATAGAATTTCAATTATTTTTTTTAAGCTTATATTGCTTTCTCTCATTTTGCTACCTCCAGCAAAATACAGCATAATACCTTAATATTAGGGGGAGCATAAAAGAATATGCTCCCCGCTAACCATGATAAAAGCTTATAAATTCATAATTCTGTCGTCCCATTCTTCATTCCAGGCATCATGCTCTCTTAAGAATCTAGCAAGTCCAGGATGAACCATAACATCATTAATGGTGGCCTGAAGGCCTCTAACCTGAATATCAATCATATCTTCATGGATCTGACCATAAATAGGATCCTGTTCTACCAGTTCTTCGGTATTAGTCATGATGATCTGCAGCATCTGGTACATATCATCTTCCGGAATGACCTCGGGGCCGGTGTGGAACCCATAAAAGAAGGGGACTCTGATAACCGTATCTACATAGACATCGGTTTCGAAAACGTCAGGGCTTATCTCTACTACTTCAATTCCTTCATTCCTTAAAATCTCAATTTCTTCCGGGCTGGGATTGAGAATTGCAATATCGGTGGCAAGTTCTGCTTCCAGAACCCAGGGTGGTACAGTTTTTTCTCCCGAGGTGTAGGCATTGATAGCCTTAATATGTCCGGCATCCAGGGAGCTTCCTGCCATACTCAGATCAATTTCTACATACTCGTGATTGACTTCAAGAACACTCAAGGGTCTTTCTAAAGCTGCCCTGACATCCCAGGGAGCAGGCCCGGTAAAAACAGATTCATCTGCCAGATCCCGCCATTCTGTATAATTATCGACATCTCTGGCATGGATAGCTAGACCTACCTCCAGGGTAAAGCCCCAGAAAGATTGAACCGGTTCTCTTTCTACATAATCTGCAAATCCTTCAAAGCGATCGATATTATTGGCATACTCATAAAAACCTACATCTGCTCCATACATGCCATCAATTTCATACATGGTATACTGCTTGACAGTCTGAACTGCTCCTGCAGTAGGCAGTACATTAAAGGTATAGTCCTCCATTTCTCTGTTCAAGATGGTGGTTAAAGCTACCAGAGCCCGGTGGCCGGAGGAGCCAACAGATGAAGTTCCCCAGTTGATTTCGGTAATTGCTCCGGCAGCAGCGGGCAGCATAAGCATTGCCAGGACAACAATCACAGCTGTTAGCCTAATAATTCTGGCTGATATTCTTCTCATAATACCTCCCCCATAAATTTTGTTTTCAGGGACAGCCTGCCGGTTCACCTCCTTGTTGCCATCGCCCCTTTGTAAATATAGAAAAATTTTATAATATTATGATAGCATTTTTATATTAATAAGTCAATATGATAAAGTATGAACAAATCACAGAGTTCTAATAAAATTTTCCGGTGAAAACAGCCAGTTAGATGAGTGATGCTATAACTTTTTTGTTGATTAAAATTTTATTTCAGAGCAAGTTATTGCAAATAAATATATTTCAAAAATTCAAAAAATATTGTTATCCCCTGAAAAACATGATATAATATTAAGCATTGAAAACAGGGAAAGTTGCAATGCTTTTTCCAGATGCTATAGATTACAATTCAGCAGAACAGGGTGGTGAGTTGCTGTGGAAGAGGTCCGGTTTAGCAAGAAAAGATTTGGCTTTTATTTTCTGTTTTTGATAGTATTAGCAGTTTTGGTCTTAAACTGCAGCCAGGGTATTATCCTGGCAAAGGGTGGTGAAATCGCTGAAGAATCAGAAGTCAGAACTCTAGAAATTGAGCAGGGGCAGATTCTGTATCTTTCCAGGCAGGAGGGCAGAATTCAAAAGGGGGGTGAGCAGGTTGAGCTAATCAGGAAAGGTGAGCCCTATGATTTACCAGCTGATACTTTTAATTACTGGCAAGATGGCGAATATGCTCAGCTGGTTTATCCTCTATTGATAACCCGTTCACTCGAGGAAGGCAGGACTGATCATCTGGTTTATCATCTGGAAGAAGAGGAAGTTATGATTTCCGCCAGCCAGCTTCGAGAAGAATTAGCTGCTGACTGGGAGCGGATTACCGTAGGAGAGCCTCTGATGATCATGGATTATGAAATTAAAGCTCAGGATTTTACTGACAGTCTGCTGGCAAAACTTTCTCCCGGAGGCCGAAAGCTTTTTCTCAGTCTTCAACATTACATGATTGCTACCATGAGAACCGCTGTTGCTGTTATGGATCGGGAAAGTGGAGAAATTGATTTTGTCCCTCAGATTATTGAACGGTCGGTTAGCACTGTTTTCTGGTCACCTGAAGCTGAATATTTAGTTTTTACCGTTACCGATGCTAGAGGTTATTCTTCCCTTTATATTGTGGGGGTTGAAGGACCTGATGTTATTCTCAGCTTTCCCGATTTTGATATTTCAGAGGAATGATGCTGATTTGAGTCAGAGTAATTTTTGCCCTGTTGATATTGACCTGCAATTTTCGGTTTTTGATTATTATTTATAGGATTCCTGGGAAGCTGGCTTCTTATCAGTTAATGGTGGTTGTCCAACTTATAATTTATGGTTGTTTAACTTAAAAAATTTAGTTTATTTTGAAAGGCAGGAGATATTTTTGCAGGAAAAAGACAGGATGCTGGCCGGAGAGCTTTACGATCCCCGGGATGAGGAATTAAGTCAGGATAGAAAGCGGGCAAAAAAATTGTGCTTTCAATTTAATCATACCGCTCCTGATCAACAGGAAGTCAGGCAGGAAATACTGCAGCAGTTATTCCAGACCGAGCGGGAATGCCATATTGAACCCAGCTTTTATTGTGACTATGGTTATAATATTGAATTTGGTGATAAATTTTATGTCAATCACAACTGTGTCTTTCTCGATGTCAATAAAATAATTATCGGGGATAATGTTATGCTTGGCCCTGCAGTCCAGATATATACCGCCTCTCATCCCCGGGAAGCCAGCAGAAGAAATTCAGGTCTGGAATTGGGTTTTCCGATAGAGATTGGCAGCAATGTCTGGCTGGGAGGTGGAGTTATCATTACCCCCGGAGTTACCATTGGTAAAGAGTCTGTAATAGGGGCAGGTAGTGTGGTAAACAATGATATTCCAGCAGGAGTGGTAGCTGTTGGTAATCCGGCCCGAGTTATCAGAGAAATTGCCTCTGAACCTGAGGAGCAATAATAAGCAGTAAAACTGGATTTATTCTGGCAGTCAATAAAAAGAAAGACCGGGAATAAACCCGGTCAGAAGTGAGTATTTTTTCTGCTGGTTGGTTTTCTGAGTTTCTTTATGATTTCTTACTCTTCCTGAGAGCTAATTTCTTTCTCAGAATTTTCCTGCTTGAAACGGTCAAAAAATCGCAGCAGCTCCATGGGAAGCGGGAATACCACAGAAGAACCTTCATTATTGGCAACCTCTGACAGGGTTCTCAGTGTTCTGAGATTCATGGCCCCTTCTTCGGTATTGAGAATGGAGGTAGCTTTAGCTATTTCCCGGGCAGCCTGCCTTTCTCCCTTGGCCTGAATAACAACAGCCCTTCTTTCTCTCTCGGCTTCAGCCTGACGGGCAATCGCTCTTTTCATACTGGAGGGAATTACAATATCCTTTAATTCCACGGCGCTGACCTTCACTCCCCAGGGGTCGGTAGCCTCGTCGATTACCTGTTGAAGTTTTTGATTGATATTCTCTCTTTCAGAGAGCAGTTCATCCAGCTCTGCTTCCCCGGCTATGCTGCGCATGGTGGTCTGAGCCAGCTGGATGGTGGCTTCATGAAATTTTTCCACATTAATGGTGGCCTTTTCAGGGTCAACCACCCGGTAATAGAGAACAGCATTAATGCTGCAGGTGACATTGTCTTTGGTGACCACCTCCTGCTCCGGAACATCATAGACCACTGTTCTCAATGAAACTTTCTGGATCCTGTCAATTATCGGGATGATGATAATCAGACCGGGGCCTTTGGTGCTTATCAATCTCCCCAGCCTGAAGACTACTGCTCTTTTCCACTCTTGAATAATATAGATTGCCTGACTCAATATCACCAGGAGCACTAAAGCAGAACCAAGATAAAAATAGGGTATGCCATTTTCAAACATTTTATAACCTCCTGTTGTGGTATTATTTTAGAACAGGCTGGAGATCAATACACCGGACTGCAATTTTTTCAGCAGATATCTTTAGTATTAACTTTAGTATTAACTTGAGTATTGACTTGAGCATTGACTTTAGTATTAACTTTAGTATTAATTTTGGATCTCCTCAGATTTATCACTGCTTTCCACCAGAAAAACCATTCCCTCCCGGGATATTATTCTGACAGTTTCTCCGCTTTCAGCTGTTCCGGATTCAATCCTGGCCTTCCAGATTTCTCCTTCAAATTTGATTTGACCTTCAGGATTCAGACTACTAACAACCCTGGCCTCTTTATTCTTAAATCGACTATCCCCGTGCCTGATTTCTGATTTGCTGATATTTAATATTTTTTTTAAGGCTACCAGAATGAAAAGTGCTGACATGGCTGCAACTCCTAATACCAGCATGCGAAAATTGGCAAACCATTCCGGCGGCATCAGCGGTTCTCCTGGAAAGATAAATCCACCCAGGACCAGCAGCACAACTCCTATGGTGGTGAAAATGCCGAAGGTAGGAGTAAATAGTTCAACAATTAAAAAGACAATCCCTCCTACTATCATCAGCAGACCGAGATAATCAATCTCTATAATGCCAAGTCCCAGAAGAGCCAGCAGCAAAGCGATAGCTCCACCAACTTCTGGTATTATGGTACCGGGATTGGAAAAACCAATAATAAGACCATAAATGCCTATCAACAGCAGGAGAAAGGAGATCTGCGGATTGCCCAGAAAATTTTCTATTCGCTCCCAGATGTCCATTTCCATTAATGTCAGCTCGGCATCGGCTGTGTTTAACTGTTCTTCCTCACCCCTGATTTTCACCGTTTCTCCATGCAGAGTTGTTAAGAGAGATTCTCGATCCCGGCTGATCAGATCGATCACGCCCTCCTCAAGGGCTTCATCTGCTGTCAGGGTGAGGTTTTCGGTAACAAATTTAGCTGCTATTTCTTCATTTCGTTCTCTTTCCCGGGCCACAGTTCGAATGTGTCCGGCCACAAAATTGATGGTTTTTTCATCTGCTGCTCCCCGATCTCCCACAGGAGTAAACTGAACCGGCATGGCTGCGCCAGTACTGGTCCCCGGTGTCATGGCAGCAACATGACCGGAGAGAAGAATAAAACTACCGGCAGAGGCTGAAATGGCGCCTGAGGGAGAGACATAGGTTATGATGGGCAGACGGGATTCCAGAAAAATTGACATGATATCTATGGTGGGATTCAGCAGGCCGCCGGGACTGTTTATTTCAACCAGCAGAAAATCATAACCTTCTGCTTCAGCCTGCTGCAGTCCGTTTCTCAGCATTCGGGTTGTTCCCGACGTTATTGTACCTTCAACCCTGATAACCATTCCCCGGGAAGCTG
>SL_8KL_010_SEDDRAFT_10003131_pt1 | contig 13726 bp, 10 predicted proteins | sample SodLakKL_010_SED_4_FD_11160 | JGI IMG/M metagenome (IMG submission 11160) | reverse complement strand
TGACCAGACAATCGATATCTTCTTTACTGTGGACTTCGGTAAAACTGTATAAGGCGCTTTCTCCTAATTGCGGGTATTCTTTTGAGAGGTCGTGGCCACCCATAATGCCGTTTTCCATCAGCTGATTATTTATTTCACGCACGCTTTTATTGGTGTCATCAAAATTGATCGCAAACTCTTTAAAAAAATTGCGGCCGATAGCGGGAGCTTTAACTCCCGAAAGAGCGGACAATTTATTCAGGGCGTAAGCAGTTCTTTTCAAGCAGTTCTCGCCCAGTTTACGCATGCCTTCCGGTCCTAAAAGGGCCAAATAAACTCCGGCTGTTATACCCCACAGCGCCGAAGCTGTTCCGACAAATTCCCTGGGGTTTTCCCGGTTGGCAAATGATGTCCGTTCCCAGGCCACATCACCGAAGCCCCATTCATTGTGGGTGGTCGGGGCAATACCAAAAAGGCGTGATGGATACTCTTGAATAAAGCGTTCTTCGTCCGGCGAGCCAATGAAACCGCCCCTGCTGCCACCCATGGCCATGTGGAGCCCCAAAGGTTGAATTTCGCCGCAGGTTAAATCTACCCCATAATTACTGGGCGGTTTAAGAATGCCAAGTGTAGAAGGATCGGCCCAGGCTACCGAGAGGGCGTCATTTTCATGTGCCAATTCGGATATACTTTTAATTTGGGCTTCAATGTATCCCAGGTAGGCCGGGTTTTCAAGATAGACAGCCCCGGTTTCTTTTGAAATTTTACCAGACAAATCATCCATGTTCATAAGGCCGCTTGCCCGATCGAAATTAATGTGCTTTACCGTGATATCCGGATTGAGGTAGCCTTCAATAGCGGAGAGACGATCCGGGGCGGTAGATCCGGCGACCAGGACCTCCGGGCGGTTTGTGATCCGGCAGGCCATTCTAAGGGCAGTGGCCGCTGCCTGGGAACCGTCATAGGTGGGCACATTAACCACATCCACATCCAAAAGTTCAGCCATCATACTGGTATATTCGAACAGGGCCTGAAAGCGGCCGTGATCTTCATAGGGTTCACCGGCGTAGGCGGTAAGGAATTCGCTGCGGTTGGCGATCTCATCACATATTGCGGGGACATGATGGTTCCAGCAGCCTCCGCCTAAAAAGCTTAAGTATTCACTCGAGGTTTGATTTTTAGCCAAAATACCATGTAGATGTTTCTTTAAAGCGGCCTCCGAAAGCAATGGTTTGGGAAGTTCCAGGCTTCCTTTAAACCTGTGATCATCCGGGATAGCGGCAAATAATTCTTCGATATCTTGAACATTTATTGCCTCTAGCATCTCCCGTTGGATTTTCGGATCCGAATTAGGTATGTAGGGATGCACAAATTTTTCAGACATAAATAATCCTCCTTCTTTGTTATGCTGTTCCACCACCGTCAACTACCAACGTGGCGCCGCTGACCCATGTCGATAAACTGCTGACCAAGAAGTATACCGCCTTAGCGATATCCTCAGGGTTTACCTAACCTGTTTAAGGGGCGATCGGCGCTTTCGCGCAGCCATTCATCTAAATCTTTACCAATTTGCTGTCCCTCGTCCCTTAATAAAGGGGTGTCAACGTCACCGGGGCAGATACAATTTACCCGGATATTTTGGGGGCCGTGGTCTATCGCCATGGCCCGGGTCATATTTACTACACCTCCTTTTGCCGCGCAGTATGCTGCCGCCCTGGGTCCTCCTTTAATCCCCCAGCCCGATCCAATGTTAACGATACTTCCTCCCTTGTGTTTAGCCATCACAGGAATTACATATTTGGAAACCAGGTAGACACCTTTAAGGCCCACATTTAGAACCAGGTCCCATTCATCTTCTGTCAACTCTACTACAGTTTTCCTGCGGATTACACCGGCGCAGTTTACCAGGGCATTTATTTTGCCAGAATTATTTTCCACATACTCGACAGCTTCCCGGCAGGACCGGTCTGATGTAACATCACAGTATACAAAAAAGGCATTTTTGCCGATTTCTTCTGCAGCGTTGGTCCCTTTTTCTTGATTGACATCAAACAAAGCGACATTTGCCCCTCCTTTCGCAAGAAAACGGGCGCAACCCAGTCCTATTCCTGAAGCTGCTCCTGTTACTACCACTACTTGATTTTCTATTTGGATCAGGTCAGATTGCATCTGCACAAGCTGCTTCCCCCTTTGTATTTAAAAATCATTTTAAGGAAAGGTTTTTGTTTATGGAAGGCCGGCTGTTTCACCGCCATCAATACGAACATCGGCACCGGTTATATATGAAGCTTCAGAAGAAGCGAGGTAAGCAAATAAGGCGCCTATTTCCCTGGGTTCGGCATGGCGTTTAATCGGTATTTCTTTGTTTACAGCCTCAAACATCTCGTCGGTATATTCTCCCTTTTGCATTTCAGTTAAAACGTAACCGGGACATACCGCATTAACCCTGATTTTAGGGGCCAGTTCCAGGGCCATTGTTTTTGCCAGGAGGATGACTCCCGCTTTCGAGGCGTTGTAATCGGCATAATAAGGATGCCCTTCAGTACCGTTAGTTGATGCTGTCATCAGGATTACTCCGTCACCCTGAGTATTCATCCGGGCGGCAGCCTGAGAGGCGCATAAAAAGATTCCATTTAAATTAACCCCGATCACTTTGCTCCATTGTTCTGCAGTTATTTCCAGAAAAGGTTTGCGGATGCTGATCCCGGCATTGGCAATTAAAACATCGATTCCCCCGAGAATCTCGTCATTTTTTAGAAAAGCATTTTTCACGGAATCGGGATCACTGACGTCAGCTTCAATACCTCCCCAGAAAGAAGGGTTGTCGGCTAATGCTTGATCCAGGGCCTCCCGGTCCAAGTCCAAAATAACTACTTTAGCACCTTCATCGGCAAAACGTTGTGCAGTAGCGAGGCCGATACCTCTTGCTGCGCCGGTAACCAGAACTCTTTTATCTTTTAAATCTTCATATCGAGCCATTTATTTTCCTCCTCTCGTTTTACCTGCTGTAAACAATTTTACCGCCGACAACAGTGAGATCGACCTGGAGATTTTTGATTTCATCAGGCTCCAGGTTGGTTATGTCATCTGAAAGAACTACCAGGTCTGCAAATTTACCGGCTGTAATGCTTCCCTTGTCATTTTCCTCAAAACTGCTGTAAGCGGAACCCATTGTATAGATATAAAGAGCTTCTTCCAGGCTTAAACATTGGTCGGGGTGCCAGCCGCCGGGCGGGTTACCCTTCTTATCCTGCCTGGTTACTGCCGCATGGATTCCCTCTAATGGAGGGTAATCATCTACCGGACAATCCGAACCGCCGGACAACTTGATCCCCCGGTTAACAAAATCTTTCCAGCGGTAAGTCCATGACGCCCTTTTTTCGTCAAGGTGCCAATCCACTATAATATAATCGGAAGGGATAAACGGAGGTTGGATATCGGCAATAATATCCAGCTTCTTAAAACGTTCTAACAGCTCATTGGTGGCCATGGAGGCATGGATTAACCGGTAACGGGGATCGGATTGGGGATAACGCCGGGCTGCTTTTTCATAAGCATTAAGGACTCTTTCCACCGCCAAATCACCGATAGCATGGGTAGCCACCTGCATTTTATTTTCAGAAGCCAGATTAACCAGGGCTTCCAATCTTTCAACGGAAAGAACCTCTACACCCTGGTATGGTGATCTATCATTATACGGCTCCGAAAGAAGGGCGGTGCGACCCCCGAGCGAACCATCGGTTAAAAGCTTAAGAGGGCCGATTTTAAAATAAAGCCCGCCCTGCCCGGTGCGGTAACCGCGATCAAGGGCTGCCTGCAGCTCTTCCACAGTAGGCAGCAGGCATTGCAAATTAACCCGCAGATTAAGTTCACCTGCTGATTCGAGTTCCTGGTAGGCACCGGTTAACAACGGCATCAGATCACTGCCCAGAAAAGCCAAATCATCGGTTTGCACCGAGGTTAGCCCGGCAGATAAAAAGTCCCCGGCAGCCTGTTTAATCAAATCTTTTAAAGCTTCCCCGTCAAGAGGCGGCTTCAGATCGTTTACCAGTTTCATCGCTTTTTCTTCAAGAATACCGGTAGGTATTCCCTGCTTATCAGTGTCCACATTGCCACCTTCAACAACAGCAGGCTTTTGCTCCATACCAATTTTTTGCAATGAAAGGGTGTTAACCGACATGATATGGCAGCAGGTTCGCGTAATTGCGATACTGTGATCTGAGGAGGCCTGGTCTAGATCTTGGCGATTGGGCATTCGCTTTTCCTGGAAAAGGCCATGATCCCATCCCCAGCCGTAAACCCACTCACCTTTGTTTATGTTTCGCTCATTAATAAAATTCCTGGTGGTTTCTATAATCTCCTCAATACTTTTACAGTGACGCAGGTCAACCTTTGTCCGGTTCTGGGCATACTCCATCAGGTGCATATGACTGTCGTTAAAACCGGGCAGCAGGGATCTTCCTTTCAAATCAATTACTTTACTGCCCGCTTCTTTGAAGGCCAGGATCTGTTCATTACTGCCAATTGAAGCTATCTTATCATTTTTTATCGCTACTGCCTGTGCTTCTTCCTGCTCCTGATTTATTGTGACAATCCGGCCGTTGTGGAAAATAAGGTCCATTTGTTAATCGCCTCCTTCTTTTAGCTTCATATTTAATAACTGTACTCCACCTTACATATATGTTATCATCAAACTACAGAAAAAGCTAAAGTTATTCAGGTAAGAGCAACCACAACCGGCGACATTGAGCTGGGGCACAAGCTAATTGCCTTTAATCCGGGTTGGCCCCTTTTTTGAAAACGGCTTGCCGAGGCTTCTTTTGGAGATTTCCTGGGGGAGCTGCCTGATCGGATTCTTTCTAATTGGCGGGTTAATGATATTAGCAAATGAATTTGAGGTGAAATAAGCTGAAAAAGCCTGGAGGAATAAAAAACTTTGAAGATAGCACCGGTCAGCGGTTGCGCTGGTCGATGTGGTTATTGCTTGTATCATTGCACTTGATCACCTCTTTCCACCGGGTTTCTTTTAATGTTGTTGCGGATTTGCTGACAGCTGAATTTAGTTTGACCGGAGCAGGCCTGGGTAATCTGGCTGCAGCATATACCTATATGTATGTAGTAATGCAGATCCCCGGCGGGGTGCTGGTGGATCGTCTTGGACCCAGGCGGATAGCTCTTTTAACAGGCCTGGCCATGGCTGGTGGATCAATCTGTATTGGGCTGGCCACTAATGCAGGCCTGGTTTTTCTGGGTCGGTTGCTGATTGGTTTTGGAGGGTCGGTTGTTCTAATTAATATTTTCAAATTTCAGGCTTCCTGGTTTCGCAGTGCAGAATTTGCAACTATGTCCGGGTTAGCCCTTCTGGTCAGTGGAACCGGAGCCCTGCTTGGAGCAACTCCTCTTGCTCTATCGGTGCAGCTAGTCGGTTGGCGTCCATCATTTATTTATGTCGGTCTGGCAACGGTATTGGCTGCACTTTTATGCTGGTTAGTGGTGCGCAATCGTCCGGCATATAATAGTCTTAAGCCAGACAGGTCAGCATCACCAGGTGAATCTTCAGAAAGTGAACAAACATTTTCACTTGATATAGCGGTGAGAGTACTATCAAACCGCCGCCTGTGGATCCCTTTTCTGATCAACGTTGGAACCTATGGAGGGTTTATTGTTTTTTCAGGGACCTGGGGAGTATCTTACCTGGTCCATGTTTATGGCATCGCTGTAGAGCAGGCTTCCACTTTCATGATTATTACTTATCTGGGTTACATGGTTGCTGCTCCTGCAGCTGGGTTTTTCTCTGACCGGCTTGGTTCTAGAAAAATTCCAGCGATAATTTTGGTTTCAAGCTGTGCGCTCTTCTGGTTATTTCTTGCGGCCTGGCCCGGTGGAATTCTTCCTCTTGGGCTACTTTATGTGTTAAGCGTATTCTTAGGCGTTAGCGCTGCTTCTACAGTGCTGAGTTTTCCGATGGCCCGGGAAGTCAGTCCTCCCGGTTACACCGGTTCTGTTACGGCAGCAGTTAACCTGGGAGTTTTTCTTGGTCTGGCTATTCTACAACCACTATTTGGTTTTGTGCTTGACCTGGGTTGGGAAGGCCTGGTTGTCGACGGAGCCCGGATTTATCCGGTTTATGCATACCGGCTTGGCTTCCTGGTTTGTTTTCTGTTTTCCGCTATCGCTTTAACTGCGGCACTTTTGCACAAAGAGGATAGATCGAGAAAAGGGCCCCCCTTCTAGCAAAGGGCAGCCCTTTTAAATCGCCTGTATCCTAAAGTGGTTTATTCTTCAATTAAGCCTTCTTCAACCAGAAAATCCCAGGCTACATCTTCAGGATCTTCTTCATCTATAGCTGTTTTTAAGTTAAGTTTGGTTTGGGTTTCAATATCCAGGCGGGATGATATTTCTCTTAAGTCATCCTCGAGATGGGGATTGGCTTCTAAAACTTCCTGGCGTACAGTAGGTGCTGCGTTGTAGGCGGGGAAGAATTCTTCATCATCTTCGAGAATTTGCAGGTTGTATTGGACGATTCTGCCTTCTGTGGCATCTCCGACCCCGATTAATGCTTCGCCCTGTTCAACTGCCCTGTAAGCCAGGCCCAGTTCAATTTCTACCACATCAGCAAATTCAAAACCGTAATGGTTTTGGAAAGGAACCATGCCGTCATCCCGTTCTACCCATTCAGCAGGAGTAGCAATGCTTCCGTATTCACCGTCACCTTCTTCCCTGGCGTACTCTGCTAAGTCAGACAAGGTTTCCCAGCCATATTCCTGCTGGGTCTCTTCAGTTACAAAGAGGACGAAGGTATTGTTGGCTGGAGCATAGTCTAACCAGACGATATTGTTCTCTTCTAAGTCGAAGTCGCGAATGGTCTGGTAGGTTTCTTCTTCACCTTCCGGAAGCTCGTCACCTTCATAGCCCATCACGTTCATCAGGCCTGTTCCGGTGTATTCCCAGTATAGATCGATCTCTCCGGCTTCCAGGGCAGGACGAATCACTGCTACTTCACCAAGGCCTATTTCGTTTACTACATCATAGCCCCGCTCTTCCAGCAGATAGTAGGTCAGCCACCCCTGGGTAAGCGCTTCAGGAAAAGTCTTAGAGCTTACTACCACCGTGCCTCTTTCTACATCCTCCTCAACTACATCTTCTTCAGGATCGCAGCCGATCATCGACAAAGCCAGCAATCCGATGATCAAAACCAGCGCGCTAATTTTCATGAATCTCTTCAAAATATTACCCCCTTGTTTTAGTAAAAATAATTATCCGCTAAGCTTTAAAAATTTTATTAAATCCTCTATCACCTCCCTTTGGCATTATTTAAAACTAAACTTTCATATGCGGAGGAGTAAGTATATTATCAATTACAGTCAGGAGCCGATCTAAAGTAATTGCGATTACACCAATTATAATGGTTCCTGCTATAATCAGTTCAGCCCTGAAAAAATCAATACCGGCAAAAATAACCGCTCCCATGCCTCCCCCACCTACCAGGGCGCCCAGGGCTGCTGTTCCGGAGGTGAGGACTACAGAAATCTTTATTCCGGCCATAACCACAGGCATGCTTAAAGGTATTTCTACTTTGAAGAGCATTTCCCACTCAGTCATGCCCATTCCCCGGGCTGCTTCCTTTACATCACTGGGAACACCTTTTAATCCGGCCAGGGTATTCCTGGCAATGGGAAGCAGAGCATATATGGTCAGGGCAAAAAGAGCCGGCTCGCGGCCCAATCCCAGAAAAGGGAAGAAAACAGCTATCACAGCCAGGGGCGGAATAGTCTGTCCAATATTAAATATTGTCATAACCCGGTCGGTGTACTTGACATATCGCTCGCGGGTTAAAAGCATCGCTGCAGTGAAGGCAATTAAAAAAGCTATAACCACAGGAATTAGGACCAGTTGGAGGTGTTCTAAAGCATGCGGTGGCGATCGATCCAGCAAGGCAGTCATGAACCTTTCCATTTCAAAATCCATCAGTCATCACCACTAATCATATTGATATGCCTTTTAATATCTTCCCAGCTGATGGTTCCAATTATTTCTGTTCCATCACGGACTCCTACCACGTCAGAATTCTTTTTCATCATGGTTTCCAGGGCCCTTTGAACCGGGTCAATGGCCAGGATAAAACAGTCCTTTTCTATGATCCGCTCCGGCATATCCCTGGTCCGGGTGACCAGCTCTTCGGATTTGGTCAGTTCCAACAGCTTGATTTCACGTTCTGTCCCGATCAAATCTTTTACAAAGTCATTGGCAGGATTGGACAATATCTCCATAGGTGTGCCATGTTGGACCAGCGCACCCTTGTTCATAATAACGATATGATCGCCCATCTTAATTGCTTCGTTTATGTCGTGGGTAACAAAACAGATTGTTTTTTTCAATTCTTTTTGCAGTCTTAAGAATTCATCTTGAAGACGTCCCCGCACAATGGGGTCCACTGCCCCGAAGGGTTCGTCCATTAACATGATCGGAGGGTCAGCAGCTAAAGCCCGGGCTACCCCGACCCTCTGCATCATACCACCGCTTAGCTGGTAAGGATACTTTTTCAAGACCTCTTCGGCATCCAGCCCGACTGTTTCCAAAAGTTCTTTTACCCGAGGGTTTATTTTTTCTTCAGGCCATTTAAGCAGACGGGGAACTAAAGCCACGTTTTGTTCTACGGTTCGGTGAGGCATCAGGCCAATTTGCTGGATGACATAACCGATTTCGCGGCGCAGTTCATCAGGATTAACTTCCTTGTCGCTCACTTTCTTACCCTTGATATAGATCTCACCGCCGGTTGGCTCCACTAACCTGTTTATCATGCGCAGAATTGTGGTTTTGCCGCACCCGGAAGGGCCTACAAAAACACAAATATTTCCTTCGTCAATCTGAAAACTGACCTGTTTTACAGCAGGTATGGTTGAACCGGGGAAAACCTTGTCNACTTTATCTAATACGATCAAGGTTTCTGACCTCCTTAAAGATGGCTATACTTACTCTCTTCTCAATCCCGGAGAAGTGATCTTATATTCGATCTTGCCCAAACCGTAGTCAAGCAGGATAGCAATGACAGAGACGATAACTGCTCCGGCGATAATCATATCTGCACTTTCCCGGGCGATACCGTGATGAATAAATCTGCCCAGATTTCTTTCGCCGATAAAGGTTGCTACCGTGGCTATACCGGTAATCATAACGACTGTTACCCGGATACCTGCAAAAATTATAGGCCAGGCAATGGGGATCTGGATCTGGAAGAGAATTTGCCTTGCGGACATACCCATCCCCCGCGCGGCATCTATGATCGGCCACTCCACCGACTTTATACCCCGGTATACGTTGCGGACCATAGGCATCATGGCGTATAAAATAAGGGCCAGGGCTGCAGAAGTCCTGCCCAGACCAAGCATGGGGATGGTAATGAATATACCAAATACTGAGATACTTGGAATGACAAAGAGGATATTACCAATACCGAAAGCCGTGCTGGCCAGTTTTTCGTAACGGCTGATAATCAGGCCGACCGAAATCCATAATATGAGAGAGAAAAACATTACTGTAAGCACCAGGGAAAAGTGGTTAAATGTGTATTCTATCACCCGATCCCAGCGGCGGATAATAAACTGGACGAAGCCAAGGTATTCCTCGTAAAAGTATGCGAACCAGGAGAGGGCGACACTCAAAGGGGCCATTAATTAATCCTCCCACCTGAATAAAGAGTAAAACTGATCATATTTTCTTATGATTTCCTAATTATATTACATTTTGTGGCTAATGAAGTCAAGGATGTCTTAAGAATTACAGCGAATTTAGAATATTGTATCAATATTCTAATTAGAGGGTATCTGATGTCATTGACCCTGGGCAGTTTGGTCACCATAAGGAAGCAAGCACCTGTTACCAGCTTTTTCTTTCTATAAAAAGTGCTCGGCTAACTTTGTGGATGTTTGGTTTTGGCTGGGCCCGGTGAATATTAATTGAAAATATGACCCCTGCCAATATTATTAGTACGGTATGGTAATTTCAAAACTATAGCAAGAAGTTATCGCATATTATGGGTGCATGCTTTTAACGTGGATTTTTGCGGCGGTCTGTATTGTAATTTATGCATTTAGATGTCTTGGAAATAAAAAGCTACATGTTAACCAGTCCATCAGTTTTGTGGAATATTGACAGGATAAAGCCCCTGGGTTAAAATTATCATATAGCAACCTACTTTTGCTGGCGATGTTCAAGCTATGCAAAATTAATAATCAGCAGTCCTGCTGCTCATAGCTATTAGATATGAGGGAGCACCGGGAACTAATGGCCCGTGTGTTCTTTTGTGTTTCTATAGGAGGTATTAATATTATGAATTTAGTAAAACAGTTTAATAAAACCGGTAAGCCCCTGGTCTTAAACGGAGAAAACCTTTCTGTTGAGGATGTCCACTTTGTGGCACGGCAGTCCCGACCGGTCAGCATCGATCCGGAAGCGCGAGAGCGAATTGTCGCCTCCCGCGTTATGCTGGAAAGATTGGTTGATCAGGGAGCTGTTGTTTACGGGATCACTACCGGATTCGGCCGGTTTTGCGATGTGAATATTTCAAGAGAAAATTCAATCAAGCTTCAAAAGAATTTGATTTCCAGCCATGCTGCCGCTGTAGGTGAGCCTTTGCCTGAAGAAGTGGTACGCGCTGCCCTTTTGCTTCGCACAAACGCCATGGCAAGAGGATGTTCGGGGGTTCGCCTCCAGCTTGTTGAACAGCTGCTTGAAGTTTTAAACCGGGGCGTTATTCCGGTCATTCCCGAGCAGGGATCTCTAGGTGCCAGTGGCGACCTGGCCCCACTTTCACACCTGGCCCTTGTTTTAACCGGCGAGGGCGAAGCTTATTACCAGGGTGAAATAATGAGCGGTGCGGATGCCCTGGCAGCAGCGGGTCTGGCGCCGCTTACCCTGCTTGAAAAAGAGGGCCTGGCTCTGATTAACGGGACCCAGATAATGACAGCAATTGGTTCACTTGCTTTTGTCGATGCAGAAAATTTACTTAAAGCAGCTATGATTACTTCTGCCATGACCCTTGAAGCACAACTGGCTGTTCCCGATGCTTTTGATGCTTTAATAGCAGGGGTCAGGCCGTACAGGGGCCACCGATGCACAGCAGAAGTAATTCGGCGTTTACTGGAAGGAAGCACCCTGATTGGCAGTGATGACAGAAAGGTTCAGGATGCCTATAGTCTGCGTTGTATCCCCCAGGTTCATGGAGCTACAGCTAATGCCCTTGATTACGTGCATGGTATTCTTGATATAGAAATTAACTCGGTCAATGATAATCCACTCCTTTTCCATGAAGAAGAAAGGGTTCTTTCCGGCGGAAACTTCCATGGTCAGCCGGTAGCGCAGGCTATGGATTTTCTGGCTATGGCGGTAGCTGAACTGGGCAGTATTGCAGAGCGGCGGATCGAACGTTTGGTTAATCCTGCCCTGAGCGGTTTGCCACCTTTCTTGATCAAGGATGGCGGAATTAATTCCGGGCTGATGATTGCTCAGTATACAGCTGCTTCGCTGGTTAGTGAAAATAAGGGTTTATGCCATCCGGCCAGTGTGGATTCTATTCCTTCCTCAGCCAATCAGGAGGATCACGTCAGTATGGGCACAACTGCTGCCCGCCAGGCTCGTCAGGTGGTTAAAAACGTTTCAAGGGTGATCGGTATTGAATTGCTAGTTGCTGCCCAGGCTATCGATTTCAGGGGTGCGGACTGCCTGGGCCGCGGGACGAAAGCAGCATATGAACTGCTGCGTGAAGAGGTGAAATTTATGGAAAAGGATCAGATCCTTTATCCACTGCTTGACAGGGCATTTAAACTGGTGGCGAGCGGACAGCTTGTTGAAGCGGTAGAGCAGGAAGTTGATTTGAGTTAATCATCGAAAAGTAATATAATCAAGGCTGGTTTGAATAAATAAACTTCGATTGAGCCTTCTTAATCCAAAAAAAGGTTCGATCAAAAAAGGCGGCCAATCAATATGGAATCTATTGGGAAAAAAGCAATCATGTATGCCCTTTCCGATGGAGAACTGGAAGAGCAAATCAAAGAATCAGCTGAAAATAACGGCTTTAAAATGATCAAGGGAAAAGTCGGTTCTATGAGCACCGAAAAAATTTTTGCTGCCGTAGAGACTGCTGCACAGCGTGAAGGCCTTGTCAGGGGCGAGCATTACCGTGATACTCATGCCCTCTACCATGCTATTTTAGATGCCTTTGTCGGTATTTGCCGGGGGCAGCTCGGCCTGGGGAACATGCTGCGGACGGTGGGTCTGATTTTTACCGTAGTAAGAGGCCCGCGCACATCTGATAACCGGGATGATGGTGAATGGCTGGCTGTGGTGCTTTACGGGACGATAGGCGCACCCATCAAGGGTTACGAGCACGAAACAATCGGCCTGGGCCTTAATCACTTGTAGTCTCAATTAATTTTATATCGTTACTAGTTATCACACCCGGAGGTGTTTACAATTACAGCTTACCGTTCCAATTATCAAGAACAGCTGTCGCCACAGTTAACCTGGTTTAGCACAAGTCAACTCGAAGAAATCCACAGTGCAACCATAGATGTGCTCGAAAGGGCCGGGGTGCGAGTAGATCATAATGAAGCGCTACAGCTTCTAGAAGATGCCGGCTGCCTGGTTAAGGACCGTGTTGTTAAAATTCCCGGATGGCTGGTTGACGAAGCAATCAGGTTAGCCCCCTCGAAAATCAATATTTATAATCGTCATGCCCGTCCGGCCATGAATCTTGAAAGCAACTGCACCTATTACGGCACTGGCTCCGACCTTCCATATCATCTGGATTTGGAAACCGGGAAAAGACGCAGTTCTGTAAAACAGGACATAATCAATACCGCAAAGCTGCTAGATAAGCTGCCCAACCTGGATTTTGCAATGAGTTACGGAATCCCAAGCGATGTCCCGGCAGCAAAAGGGGATCTGCATCAGTTTGCCTCCCTGCTTCTCCACTGTGACAAACCAATTGTTTTTACCTCTTTCGACGATCAAAATATCAGGATAATTTTCGAAATGGCTGCTGCAGCGGCCGGATCTTACGAAAAGTTAAGGGATCATCCCTTTATTATTCTTTATGATGAACCGATTTCACCGCTTATTCATACCCATGAGGGTTTGGCCAAGATGTTTGCCTGTATCGAGTATGGGGTGCCTTTGATTTATACCCCGGGTGTAGTGGCCGGGGGAACCTGCCCGGTGACTAAGGCGGGGACTATTGTGCAGATGAATGCGGAAAGTTTATCAGGCCTGGTCATTGCCCAGTTGAAGAAGAAAGGGTCGCCGGTTATTATCGGCGGCGGAGCAACTCCAATGGAAATGAAAACCACTGCCACGCTTTATGGCTCACCGGATGCTTCGATGAATTATGCAGCGATGACAGAGCTGGCCCGATTCTATCGTTTGCCGAATTTTACAGAAGCCGGATGTTCCGACTCGCCTGTGCCTGATGCCCAGGCCGGTATGGAAGCTTCGATGGGCCTGCTTTTAAACCAGTTGGCCGGTGCTAACCTGGTTCATGATGTAGGTTATCTTGACAGCGGGAAAACCGGATCACTGCCGTTCCTGGTTATGTGCGAGGATTTTATTAGCGCAGCTCGTTATATTGGAGAGGGAACTAAAATAAATCGTGAAACCCTTGGCACTGATACAATAGTGGAAAACGGGCAGAGCGGGCATTACCTGGCTTCGGAGCATACCATGAGACATTTCCGCAGCGAAGTCTGGTCAC
>SL_8KL_010_SEDDRAFT_10003130_pt1 | contig 13729 bp, 13 predicted proteins | sample SodLakKL_010_SED_4_FD_11160 | JGI IMG/M metagenome (IMG submission 11160) | reverse complement strand
ACATGCCAACGATGATCAGGGAACCATTGCTCATATTGATCAGGATAACATTGGCTCCTCGTGGTCTGACCTTTTAAACTGAAGGTCTCGCCCCCATTTCCTCACGTAACCGGTAGAAGTACTCGCAGCCATGAGCGAAGAGAACGATCCGAACCAAGATGACGGTCTGTCGGTCGAAGAAGCCAAGCCGGAAGTCAGACAACCGCGGCTTTATCAGGTGGTGCTGCTCAATGATGACTACACACCCATGGAATTCGTGGTAGAGGTATTACAGACGTTCTTCCGCATGGATCGGGAGCAGGCCACGCAGGTAATGCTCCATGTCCACACCCGAGGCAAGGGGGTATGTGGTGTCTTCAGTCGAGATATCGCGGAAACCAAGGTCGACCAGGTCAACGACTACGCACGTGAACACCATCACCCGCTGATGTGCACGATGGAACCGGCCTGAACCGGAACCGGTCCTCCGGGACCCCATTCACAGGATTCCAGGTGACAAGCCAATGCTAAGCAAAGAGCTCGAGTTCACGCTGAACCTCGCCTTCAAGGAAGCGCGGGAAAAGCGCCACGAGTTCCTGACCGTGGAGCACCTTCTGCTGGCGCTGACCGACAATCCGTCGGCGCTGGAAGTGCTGCGGGCCTGCGGGACGGATCTCGATACCCTGCGCCAGGATCTGGAGACGTTTCTGGACGAAACCACGCCGCTGCTGCCACCTAATGACACCCGGGAGACACAGCCGACTCTCGGTTTTCAGCGGGTCCTGCAGCGGGCGATCCTTCACGTCCAGTCTTCCGGGCGCAAGGAAGTCAGTGGCGCCAACGTCATTGTGGCCATCTTCTCCGAGCAGGAGTCCCAGGCGGTGTATCTGCTTCACAAGCAGAATATTTCCCGGCTGGACGCCGTTAACTTCATCTCCCACGGCATCTCCAAGGTGTCCGGCGAGGAGGGCGGCAGTGAGCCGGATTCGGCGCCTCAGGAAGGGGAGGCCACCGAAGAGGGCGGCGGGGCTCAGCCGCTGGAGAGCTTTGCCACCGACCTGAACGCCCGCGCCCGGCAGGGGCGCACGGACCCCCTGATCGGCCGCAAGCACGAGATCGAGCGCACCATTCAGGTACTCTGCCGGCGTCGCAAGAACAATCCGCTGTACGTCGGCGAGGCCGGTGTGGGCAAGACCGCCATCGCCGAGGGGCTCGCCAAGATGATCGAGGATGGCGAGGTGCCGGAAGTGCTGGCGGATGCCACCATCTATTCGCTGGATCTCGGCGCTCTTGTGGCCGGTACCAAATACCGGGGTGACTTCGAAAAGCGCCTCAAGGGCCTGCTGGCACAGATCAAGAAGCATCATCATGCGGTGCTTTTCATCGACGAAATTCACACCATCATCGGTGCCGGCTCGGCATCCGGCGGGGTGATGGACGCCTCCAACCTCCTCAAGCCCATGCTGGCCAGTGGCGAGCTGAAGTGCATCGGCTCCACCACCTATCAGGAATACCGGGGCATTTTCGAGAAGGACCGCGCGTTGGCGCGGCGTTTCCAGAAAATCGACGTGTCCGAACCGACGGTGCCCGAGACCGTGCAGATCCTGCGCGGCCTCAAGGATCGGTTCGAGAGCCATCACGGCGTTCGCTATACCCAGCCGGCACTGGAGTCGGCGGCGGAGTTGGCGGCCAAGTACATCACCGATCGCCACCTGCCGGACAAGGCCATCGACGTCATTGACGAGGCCGGCGCCAACCTGCGCCTGCTGCCACCGTCCCGCAAGAAGAAGACCGTCNGCGTGGGAGACGTGGAAACCATCGTNGCGAAGATGGCCCGTATTCCTCCAAAGCGGGTGTCCACGTCGGACATGCGGCTGCTTGAGACGCTGGAGAAGGATCTCAAGCGGGTGATCTATGGCCAGGACCCCGCCATCGATACCCTGTCCGCCACCATCAAGATGTCCCGGGCCGGTCTTCGGGACACCGAAAAGCCAGTGGGCAGCTTCCTGTTCTCCGGCCCCACCGGGGTGGGCAAGACCGAAGTGACCCGGCAGCTGGCGGAGGTCATGGGTATCCACATGACCCGCTTCGACATGTCCGAGTACATGGAACGGCACACGGTGTCCCGGTTGATCGGGGCGCCGCCGGGGTATGTCGGTTTCGACCAGGGCGGCCTGCTTACCGAGGAGGTGCTCAAACACCCGCATTCCGTGGTGCTGCTGGACGAAATCGAGAAAGCTCATCCGGACGTCTTCAACCTGCTGCTGCAGGTGATGGATCACGGCTTCCTGACGGACAACAACGGCCGTCAAGCGGATTTCCGCAATGTCATTCTGGTGATGACCACCAATGCCGGTGCCGAAGAGCAGAGCCGGCGGACCATCGGTTTCACGCCTCAGGATCAGAGCAGCGATGCCCTGGAAGTGATCCGCAAGCAGTTCACGCCGGAGTTCCGCAATCGACTGGATGCCATTATTCAGTTCAACGGGCTGGCGCCCGAGGTCATTGGGCGGGTGGCGGACAAGTTCATTCGAGAGCTCCGCCATCAGCTGGCCGAGAAGCGGGTGACCCTCGAAGTCAGCGATCCGGCCAGAAGCTGGCTTGCCGAGCAGGGTTATGACCCGAAAATGGGCGCCCGTCCGATGGCAAGACTCATCCAGGACAAGGTCAAGCGTCCCCTGGCCGATGAGCTGCTATTCGGCCGGCTGGCCAATGGCGGTCACGTGCGGGTAGAACTGGATGACGCCGGCGAGGGCCTGTCGTTCAGGATGGAAGCCCCGGAAGCGGTGGACTAGTCCACCGCTTCAAGGCGGAGTTACGGCGGAGGATCGGGTGCGCCTAGCGCGCCCGATAGACGATGCGGCCCTTGTTGAGATCGTAGGGGGTCAACTCCACCGTGACGGTGTCGCCGCGGAGAATGCGGATGTAGTGCTTGCGCATTTTGCCGGAAATGTGGGCGGTGACCGTGTGGCCATTTTCCAGCTCCACCCGAAACATCGTGTTGGGCATCACCTCGGTGATGGTGCCCTGCATCCGAATGTTCTCTTCCTTCGCCATAAATTCCTGCTCTTGAAAATAAGCCCGGAAGTGTAGCGCAGCCGCCAGAGTTCACCAAGTTCGTCAGGGGGCAGAAACCCGCTCCCAGCCATTACGGGACAGACGTTCGTGGGGGAAGAACCCGGCTTTGTAATCCATGCGGGCGGCGCCCTCGATCCAGTAACCCAGATAGAGCCAGTTTCGACCCCGCCGCCGGGCCTCCTCGATCTGCAGGAGAATGGCCAGGGTACCCAGGCCACGGGCTGTCTCGGCCGGGTCAAAGAACGTGTAGACCGCCGATAGCGCACCGCCGGTGTCATCAGTCACCGCCACCCCCAGCAGNCGTCCGTTTTCGCGCAGTTCNAGGAAATCCGTGGGGCACCAGCTGGCGGTGAGATACTGCCAGTACAGATCCGGGTCGGCTTCATCCATTCCACCACCGGGATGACGCGCCCTGACGTAGCGTGAGTACAGATCGAAATGCGCCGGGTCCAGCCGCCATCCCACGTTCACCAACCGGACATCGGCGTTGTCCCGGCGACAGCGCCGGTGCCGCCGCCGAGGGACGAACGAATTCACCGGCAGGCGCAGGCTCCGGCAGGCCTGGCAACCGGGACAGGCGGTGCGATAAAGGTTCTCGCCGCCGCGCCGAAATCCCCGGGCGAGGAGCTCGTCATAAAGAGCGGCGCTGGGACGCAGGCGCGGATCAACAAAGTCGAAGTTGGACAGACGGTCGTCCAGGTACGGGCAGGGTCGAAGCCCGGTCCCGAACAGGCGGATATCCCTGGCTGGACGGGACTCACTCATGGCGCCAGTCCTCGATGTCCAGCGTCCACGGCCCCCGACGGGTCGCCTGTCGCTGGCTGGCCGCCAGCATCATCAGGAACTGCCGCCGGGGCAGGCAGCGCGCTCCCATGCTGAGCAGATGGCCGGTGGGCATCTGGCAGTCGAGAAACTGGAACTGCCATGCCCGCAGCTGCGCGCACAGCCAGGCCATGGCCATTTTGCTGGCATTGGGCTCGCGGCTGAACATGGACTCGCCGAAAAATGCGCGCCCCAGTGAGACGCCATAAAGGCCGCCAATCAGCCTCTGATCCCGCCAGATCTCGATGGAATGAGCGAGCCCCGCCCGATGAAGGCGGCCATAAGCCGCTTTCATGTCGTCGGTGATCCAGGTTCCCGGCTGATCGGGGCGGGGTTCGGCACAGGCCTCCACCACGGTTTCGAAGGCCCGGTCCAGGCTGACCTGATAGTCCGCCCGATTGAGCGCGCGGCGCAGTGACCGGCTGATGTGGAGTTGATCGACGGGAATCACCGCGCGGGGATCCGGACTCCACCAGAGAATGGGCTCATCGGGCCCATACCAGGGAAAAATGCCCTCCCGATAGGCCTCCTCCAGCCGGTTGATGGAGAGGGAGCCGCCGATGGCCAGCAAGCCGTTGGGCTCGATCATCGCGGACTCCGGATCCGGCAGGGGCGTCATTTCATCGCTGGTATTCAGCCAGGGGATGGGCAGCAGCGGGTCAGTCACGGTTGATCTGCTCCAGAACCTCCTCGCGAAAGGGTGCGTCCCGCATGAGATCAGCGGCGAAGGCATGCACCGCGGGCCGCTCCCGGTCCAGAAAATCATCCACCGCCGCTCGAAAGCGGGCGTCCGTGAGGTGATGGGCAGAGCGAGTCAGGGTGGGCAGAAAGCCCCGTGGCACTTTGTGCTCGCCCTGGGCACCGGGCTCGAAGCGCGTCAGACCGTGGCGGATACAGTATTCGATGCCCTGGTAGTAGCAGGCNTCAAAGTGCAGACCGTCATAATCCCGCTCGCTGCCCCAGTAGCGGCCGAACAGGGTATCGCTGCTGCGAAAGCAGATGGCCGCCGCGACCGGCCGGCCAGCGTCCTCGGCCACGAACACCACCATGCGGTCGGTCATTTGCTCACCGAGTTCGGCAAAGCAGTCGCGACTGATCACCGGCAGGTTGCCGTGTTCGTAGAACGTCTTGGCGTAGAAGCCATGCAGCGCGTCCCACAGATCCGGTTCGATTTCATCACCATGCAGTGTCCGCAGATGCAGACCCTGGTCGCTCACCCGCCGGCGCTCGCGCCGAATGTTCTTGCGTTTTTTTGAGCTCATGCCGGCCAGAAAGTCATCGAAATCCGCGTAGCCGGCGTTGTACCAGTGGTACTGGCAACCGAGCCGCAGTGAGTAGTCACAATCCTGCAGGGCCTCGATCTCTGCCGCATCGGCAAACAGCCAGTGGACTGAGCTCAGCGCCATTTGCTCCACCATCTGCCGGGCGCCGTCGGCCAGCGCCTGACGGAGCCCCTCCGCTGGATAGCCCGGCGCCAGCAACATCCGGGGCCCGTTGATCGGGCTGTAGGGCACCGCGATGATCAGTTTCGGGTAGTAGGCGAGGCCGTTGCGCTCGTAGGCATGGGCCCAGGCGAAGTCGAAAACGAACTCGCCCCGGGAGTTGCCTTTCAGATACGCCGGCGCGGCCCCCATGAGCTCGCCATCCTGCCAGAGCAGCAGGTGGTGAGGAGCCCAGCCGTTCTCCCGCGACACCGCACCGTGGGTCTCCAGGGCGGACAGGAATTCATGCCGCAAGAACGGGTTATCGGTGCCGGCGAGGGCATTCCACTGCGCCGCCGATATGTCGCCAATCGCCGGGATTGCCTGAAGTTCCATGGTGTTTAGGACCGTCTTTGCGAGGCCGAGGTGCCGCTGCTCAAGGCATGACAGCTACTGTACACTGCGAACCATGGCAGGCAAGACGACAGCGCGGCAACCCGAGGCCAACCCGATCTCACGGCAAATCGGCCGCATGATCCGGGAAGCGCTGTTCCTTGTTCTGGTGGCCGTGGCAGGTTACATGCTGCTGGCCCAGCTCACCTACAACCCGGCGGATCCCGGCTGGAGCCACACCGGCCCCGCCGCCGGCGTCAGTAATGCCGGCGGTCTGGTGGGAGCCTACTGGTCCGACCTGAGCCTTTACCTGTTCGGCTATCTGGCGCTGCTGTTTCCGGCGTTGATCGGCCTGCTGGGTGTCCTGCTGTATCGCTGGCAGCGCCAGGATGGACAGATCCACTGGGGTGTCATCGGTACGCGCCTGGCGGGCTTTCTGATCACCCTGGTGGCGGGAACCGCGCTGGCGCGGCTTCACATCGAACCGATGGCCGGCACCGTCCCGTTGAGCTCCGGTGGCGTGCTGGGCAACCTCGCTGGTGACTGGTTGCAGGACGCTTTCAGCTTCACCGGGGCAACGCTCCTCACGCTGGCACTATTTCTCGCCGGCGTGACCCTGTTCACCGGTCTTTCCTGGATCGCGCTAATGGACTCCCTGGGGCGGCTGGTACTGGCCCAGGGGCGGCATGTCACCGCCCTGAGCGGCTGGATTCAGGACCAGCGGGCGGCGCAGCAGGCTCGGCGGCAGCGGGAGCGGGCCAGGCGCACCGAAGAGAAGCGGGCCAGCAAGCGCGCCAAACCGGCGATCGCACCGCCGGCACCCGCGGAGGCATCCCGCCCGGGTGAGCGGGCCCGCAAGGAGCAGCAGATCCAGCTGTTCGAGGCGCCGCCGATGCCCGGTGCCCTGCCGCCGATCTCGTTACTGGACGAGCCCCACGCCGAGCAGCCGGGCTATTCACCGGACGCACTGGAGGCCATGTCGCGGTTGGTGGAGCACAAGCTGCGGGATTTTGGCATCGAGGTGGAAGTGGTTGAGGTCCTGCCCGGCCCGGTGATCACCCGCTTCGAGCTCAAGCCGGCGGCGGGCGTTAAGGTCAGCCAGATCACCAATTTGTCCAAGGATCTGGCCCGGGCGCTGTCGGTCACCGCCGTTCGGGTGGTGGAGGTGATCCCCGGCAAATCCGTGGTCGGGCTGGAAATTCCCAACGAACATCGGCAGGTCATCGCCCTGGCGGAGATTATCCGTTCCGAATCCTTCGAAAAGGCCAACTCCCCGCTGACACTGGCCATCGGCAAGGACATCGGCGGCTACACCTCGGTGGTCGACCTCGCCAAGATGCCGCACCTGCTGGTGGCAGGCACCACCGGGTCGGGCAAGTCCGTGGGCATTAACGCCATGATCCTTAGCCTGCTCTACAAGAACACCCCGGAGCAGGTCCGGATGATCATGATTGATCCCAAGATGCTGGAATTGTCGGTGTATGACGATATCCCGCACCTGCTGGCGCCGGTGGTCACCGACATGAAAGAAGCCGCCAATGCCCTGCGCTGGTGTGTCGCTGAAATGGAAAGGCGGTATCGGCTGATGGCGGCGCTGGGCGTCCGTAACATCGCTGGCGCCAACAAGCGGATCCGCGACGCCCAGGCGCGTGGCGAGCCGTTGACTGATCCCCTCTGGAGCACGCCGGACGATCGTATCGAGCCCACCATCGACGGCGAGGTGCCCGAGGCCCCCACGCTGGAGCCCATGCCCTGCATCGTGGTGGTGGTGGATGAATTCGCCGACATGATGATGATGGTGGGCAAGAAAGTTGAGGAGCTGATTGCCCGGCTCGCTCAGAAGGCCCGCGCCTCGGGTATCCATCTGGTGCTGGCCACCCAGCGTCCGTCCGTGGACGTGATCACCGGCCTCATCAAGGCCAACATCCCCACCCGCATGGCGTTTCAGGTTTCGTCCCGGGTGGATTCGCGCACCATCCTGGATCAGATGGGCGCGGAGTCGCTGCTGGGCCATGGCGACATGCTCTACATGGGACCGAGCAGTCGCGGGATTCCGGAACGGGTCCACGGCGCTTTTGTCTCGGACGCAGAAGTCCACCGGGTGGCCGAATACCTCAAGCGGGCCGGTGAGCCGGAATATGTGCCGGGCATGCTGGAGGGCGGTAACGGAGACGCGGAGCATCTGGGGGCGCTGCCCGGTGAGGTGGCCCTGGGCGATGAGGAAACCGATCCGCTCTACGACCAGGCGGTTCGCATCGTTACCGAGACCCGCAAGGCGTCGATTTCCGGGGTGCAGCGGCGGCTGAAAATCGGCTATAACCGGGCGGCCCGCCTGGTGGAGCAGATGGAGCAGTCCGGCGTGGTCGGGCCGCTTCAGTCCAACGGGGCTCGCGAAGTGCTGGCGCCCCCGCCGCCAAAGGATTGATCAGCCAATGACTGCCAGACGTATGCATCCCGCCCGAACCGGGTTAATGGCCGTGGTTGCCCTGTTGCTGGCGATGGCCCTGACAGCCCCTCGGGCCAGCGACCCCGAGGCCATGCTGGAGCGCTATTTCGAGGGCACCGAGACCCTGCAGGGGCGCTTCCAGCAGGACACCTACGACGATCAGGGCGAGCGGGTCGAGGCGGCGGAGGGCGACTTCTGGATGGCCCGGGGTGAGCGCTTTCGCTGGCATTACCAGTCTCCCTGGGAGCAGCTCATCGTCGCCGACGGCGAGCGCCTTTGGGTGCATGACGTGGATCTTGAACAGGTGACCGTCCAACCCCTCGAGGAGGCCCTGGGGGTGGGGGCGGCCCAGCTGCTCAGTGGTGAATTTGCCGATCTGCAGGCGAGTTTTCGCATTGAGCCCGGCGACACCGCGGACACCGTCCGGCTTCGCCCCACGGATCCGGCCTGGGACTTTCAGACCATCCGACTGACCTTCGATGACGGACTGCCGACACGGCTCGATATTGACGCCGGTCTGGGTGATCGCATCCAGGTGGAGCTCCGCGATCTCACCCGCAACCAGCCGATTGATCCGGAACGCTTCGAGTACACGCCCCCGGCGGGAGCCGACGTTCTGCGGGGACCATGACCGACTGGACCCGGCCATTGGCGGACCGCCTGCGGCCCCGGTCACTGGCGGAGTTCGCGGGACAGCGGCATCTGCTGGCGCCGGGGCGACCGCTGCGTGAGGGGCTGGAAGCCGGGCGGGCCCACTCCATGGTGCTCTGGGGGCCACCGGGCACCGGCAAGACCACACTGGCTCGACTGGCCGCGGCGGCGGTGGACGCCGATATCCTGACGCTGTCCGCAGTTATGGCGGGCGTCAAGGACATCCGTGAGGCGGCGGCCCGGGGCAGCGCGAACCGCGAAGCGGGACGCCAGACCCTGCTGTTTGTCGACGAGGTGCACCGTTTCAACAAGGCGCAGCAGGATGCCTTCCTGCCCTACATCGAGGACGGCACTCTGCTGTTCATCGGCGCCACCACCGAAAATCCGTCTTTTGAGTTGAATAACGCGCTGCTGTCGCGGGTTCGGGTTCACGTGCTGCGGCCGCTGGAGCGGGATGAGCTCGGCGAACTGGTGGATCGGGCCATGGCCGATGACCAGCGCGGTCTGGGCGATCGCCAGCTGGGGCTGCATCCCGATGCCCGCTCGCTGTTGCTGGAGGTGGCGGATGGCGATGCGCGCATCGCCCTGGGGTTGCTGGAAGTCGCAGCGGATCTTACCGAGGCGGGCGCCGTCATCGGACCCGACCTGATCCGGGAGGCGGCCGCCGGTGGTCGGGCACGATTCGACAAGGGCGGTGATGCTTTTTACGACCAGATTTCGGCGCTTCATAAATCCGTCCGGGGCTCGTCACCCGACGGGGCCCTCTACTGGCTGGCGCGGATGCTCGAGGGCGGTTGCGATCCCCTCTACATTGCCCGGCGGGTGGTGCGGATGGCGTCCGAAGACATTGGTAATGCCGACCCCCGGGGGCTGCAGCTGGCGGTAGCGGCCTGGGAGGCCCAGGAGCGTCTGGGTTCCCCGGAGGGCGAGCTCGCCATTGCGCAGGCGGTGGCCTATCTGGCGGCAGTGCCCAAGAGCAACGCGGTCTACAAGGCGTTCAACGCCGCCATGGCCGACGCCCGTGAGAATGGCTCTCTGGAGGTGCCGGTGCATCTGCGCAATGCCCCCACCCGGCTGATGAAGGAGCTGGGCTACGGTCATGCCTACCGATACGCCCATGATGAGCCGGAGGGCTATGCCGCGGGCGAGACCTACCTGCCGGAGGCGTTGGCCCATCGCCATTACTATCAGCCCCTGGATCGGGGGCTGGAGCAACGCATCGCCGAGCGGCTTCGCCGCCTGGCGGCGCTGGATCGGCAGGCCCGCGAGCGGTGACCGGCGCCGGCGCCGCCGGTTGCCTTAGAAGCGTCATCAAGATTCGCGTAGACTCTCGGCCTTTTCACAGGGCGGGTGGACATCATGCCAGGGCTGGGTGAGTTTGCTGCCGTCGCGGCGGGGGGTGCCATTGGCGCGGTGATGCGCTTCAGCGCCTTGCTGGCCAGCACGCGGCTGCTGCCGGCAGGCTTCCCGTGGGGGACATTGCTGGTCAATGTCAGCGGTAGCCTGCTGATGGGGGTGGCCTATGTGTTGCTGCTGGAGCGCGGCGTGCTGCCACCGGTGTGGCGCAGCTTCCTGACGGCGGGCGTGCTCGGGGCCTTTACCACTTTCTCGGCCTTTTCTCTGGACGCTCTGGCGCTGTTGCAGGCCGGTTCGCCAGGGCGCGCCCTGGCCTACGTGCTCGCCAGTGTGGGCGTGTGCCTGATGGCCGCGGCCCTGGGTGTCATGATGGCGCGAGCCCTTTAGGAAACGATTTTTCATGCTGGATCAGAAAATGCTTCGACAGGATCCCGGGGGCGTGGCGGATGCCCTCGCCCGGCGCGGATTCACTTTTGATAGCAGGACCTATGCGGCGCTGGAGGCGCGGCGGCGGGAGCTTCAGTCCCGCACCGAGTCGCTTCAGCACGAGCGCAACGAGCGCTCCCGGGCGATTGGTGAGGCAAAGCGCCGGGGCGAGGACATCGAGCCGCTTCGGGAGCAGGTCTCAGCGGTGGGTGAAGCGCTCAAGGCGGCGGATGCCGAGCTGCAGTCCCTGCAGGCTCAGCTGCGGGACCTTCATCTGGGTTTGCCGAATCTGCCCCATCCCTCGGTGCCGGTGGGCAAGGACGAAGCCGACAATGTCGAGATACGCCGCTGGGGTGAGCCACCGACGTTCGAGTTCCGGCCCCGGGACCATGTGGATTTGGGTGAGCACCTGAGTGGGCTGGATTTCGAGGCGGGCGCCCGTCTCGCCGGTTCGCGTTTCGTGATCATGCAGGGGGGCATTGCCCGGCTGCATCGGGCCCTGGCGCAGTTCATGCTGGACTGCCATGTCGAAGAGCATGGGTACACCGAAGTCTACGTGCCCTATCTGGCCAATGAGACGGCGCTGCTGGGAACCGGCCAACTGCCGAAATTCGCCGAGGATCTGTTCGCCATCGAGCACGCTGAGCAGACCATGCACCTGATCCCCACGTCCGAGGTCCCGCTGGCCAATCTGGCCGCCGGCGAGATTCTCGACGCCGAGACACTGCCGCGGGCCTATGTCTGTCACAGTCCGTGTTTTCGTTCCGAAGCGGGGTCCTACGGCCGTGACACCCGAGGCATGATCCGTCAGCATCAGTTCGACAAGGTGGAGCTGGTACAGCTGACCCGTCCGGACGACTCCTATGAGGCGCTGGAGCGGCTGACCGGACACGCGGAAGCCATCCTTCAGCGCCTTGAATTGCCCTATCGGGTGGTCACCCTCTGCACCGGTGACATGGGCTTCGCCGCGGCCAAAACCTATGACATCGAGGTCTGGCTACCCGGGCAGCAGGCGTACCGGGAGATTTCTTCCTGCAGCAACACCGAGGCCTTCCAGGCCCGCCGCATGCAGGCCCGCTGGCGCCAGCCGGAGACCGGTAAACCCGAGCCGCTGCACAGCCTGAACGGCTCCGGCGTCGCCGTGGGACGCTGTCTGGTGGCGGTGCTCGAGAATGGCCAGCAGGCGGATGGCCGCGTGGCCATCCCGCGGGTGCTACAGCCCTACATGGGCGGGCAGCAATGGCTCGAACCGGCCTGAGTGGCCCAGGAGAGCAGGCAATGACGACGGGTGATGTTTATACGGCAATGCAGGCGTGGCTGACGCGCACCGAGCCCGCCGAAACCGATCGGGACGGACCGCTAAACTATCGCTGGTTCGGGCATGTGCGGGCCGTGCTGGAGGCCGAGTCCGCCTATCTGGTGCTGATGCGGATCGAGACTGATCCGGCCTGGCGGGGCCAGGGGCAGGCCAGCGCCGTTCTCGAATGGCTGAAGGGCCTGTGTGACCAGCACGGCGTGACGCTGCTCGGCCAGGCAAACGTCGACGATCACACCGGACTGGGTCAGTCAGCGTTGCTGGAGTGGTACGCCCATCACGGCTTCCAGATTGATGACAGCCACCAGGGCGAGCCCCTGGTCTGGTACCCGAAGCGTCCCGGCGCACCCGATTAGCGGGCCGGCGCCTCCAGATGAACTCGGCCATCCGGCCCCAGGATATGACGCTGCAGCCAGCCCAGGGCCAATCCGTAGGCGGGCACGAATAGCAGCAGCGAGATCGCCAGTTTGGAGGCGTAATCCACCCAGGCGATTTCCGGCCAGTTGGCGGCCATGAACGGATCCGGGCTGGCGTAGAAGGCGAGACTGAAAAACGCCAGCGTGTCGGCGGCGTTGCCGAATATGGTGGACACCGCCGGCGCCACCCACCAGCGCGCCGCCTGTCGCAGACGGTCGAAAATGTGGATATCCAGCAGCTGGCCAAGGGCATAGGCCATGAAACTGGCCATGGCGATGCGACCCACAAAGGTATTGAGGCTGAGCAGGGCGTCCGCTCCCTGAAAGCTGCCCTGCTGGAACAGGCTGCCCACCACATAGGAAATGATCAGCGCCGGGCCCATGGCGTAGAAGATGATCCGCCGCGCCATGTGCTTGCCGAAGGTCCGCACCGTGAGGTCCGTGGCCAGGAATATGAACGGGAAGGAGAATGCCCCCCACGTGGTGTGCACGCCCAGCAGGTTGATGGGCAGCTGCACCAGGTAATTGCTGAGGGCAATGATGGTGATGTGCGCGGCCGCCAGAATAAACAGCGCCCGCCGGAATTGTTCAGGGGTAATGGTTTTCATGGCGCCGGAGTATAGCAGCACGTGACAGACTCCATGACCACTGCCTCGGCCCGGCGGCGAGTGGGAGCGCTGGCGTGGCCGCTGATTCTCTCCAACATCACGGTACCGCTGCTGGGTCTGGTGGACACGGCGGTGGTGGGTCACCTGCCGGACAGCCGCTACCTGGGGGGCGTCACTCTGGGGGCGACGCTGTTCAGTTTTCTGTTCTGGGGCTTCGGTTTTCTGCGCATGGGAACCACCGGGCTCACCGCCCAGGCCCACGGAGCCGGCGACCGGGACGGGGTCATACGGCTGCTGGGGCAGAGCCTTCTGCTGGCGGCCGGGATCGGTGTGCTGCTGATCGCCATCCATCCGGTGGTGATTCCCCTGGGGCTGGGGTGGCTCGGTGGCAGTGATGCGGTCAGTGCCGAGGCGCAGATCTATAGCCAGTTGCGAATCCTCAGCGCACCGGCGGTGCTGGCCAATTACGTGCTGATTGGATGGTTCCTGGGGCGTGGCTTCAGCCGGGTCACGTTGTTGCTAATGGTGGTCAACAACCTGGTCAACATCGTGCTGGATCTGGTGTTCGTGGTGGGGTTTGGCATGACCACCGATGGCGTGGCGCTGGCCAGTGTCATTGCCGATTACACCACGGTATTGCTCGGCCTCGGGCTGGCAATGGCGGCCTGGCGGGGGATGCAGTGGCGGCGGGTCACCGGGGTCTTCGGTGATCCCGCCGGGTACCGGCGGCTGCTGTCGGTGAACTCGGCGCTGTTCATTCGCACGGTCTGCCTGCTGTTCGCCTTTGCCTTTTTTCATGCCCAGGGCGCTGCCATGGG
>SL_8KL_010_SEDDRAFT_10003129_pt1 | contig 13732 bp, 9 predicted proteins | sample SodLakKL_010_SED_4_FD_11160 | JGI IMG/M metagenome (IMG submission 11160) | reverse complement strand
CTGGTCTTAATCCATGTATTTTACCATACGACTGATGGTTCAGCCCTTTACTATCTCTGGATCCTGCTGGCCCTTTCTTATGCCGGGATAGTAATTTATCGCCTTTACCGCATCGTTATGATCAGGATCAATCCTTATGAAGTAGTAGATGTGAGGCAGGAAGCCAAAGATATCTGGACCCTGGAGTTTTCAGGCAAGAAGATTGACTATCTGCCGGGCCAGTTTATGTTCGTTCAACTGCTGCGTAACGGCAAAAAGTCCTCGGCCCATCCCTTTACAATCTCAAACAGTCCCACCCGTGAGAATCCATCGATCACTCCGAAGAAGCTCGGAGATTTTACACTTACCATTAAAGATACCCGGGTAGGAGACAAAGCTTTTATCGATGCTCCTTACGGGGTTTTTAGTTTTTTGAACTACCGGCATGATGAGCTTGTTTTTATTGCCGGCGGTATCGGAATAACTCCTTTTATCAGTATGCTTCGCTACATCAGGGATAAAATGCCGGAGCAGAAGGTTACTCTTTTCTGGACTAACCGTAACGAAGATATGCTCTGTTTCAGAGATGAGCTTGTTGAAATGGAAAAAGAGCTGGCTTCTTTCAGGACAATATTTGTTATGAGCGATCAGCCCGACTGGGAAGGTGAGAAAGGTCATCTGAGCGCAGCACTGCTCCAGAATTACCTGGAAACCCTTGATCATAAGGACTTTTTTGTCTGCGGCCCTCCGGATATGACTGCTGAGATGATTTTTGAATTGAAAGAGCTTCAGGTTCCGCCTTCCAGGATTCACAGCGAACTTTTCAGGTTATAAACCTGTAACTAATAGAGAGGGGTTACTCTACATTGCAAACAATATTCTATAACGGTAAAGTAATGACTTCAGAATTTCATGACAGCAAAGGACATGTAAAGCACGAAGCCGTAGCTGTAAAGGATGGTTTAATCGCTGCTGTCGGCAGCAGCGAAGATATTCTGACCATGAAGGCAGAGCAGACTGAATTAGTTGACTTGAAAGGGCGCAGCCTTCTGCCTGGTTTTAATGACTGTCACCTGCATTTAATTGGTCATGCCCTGACCAGGACAAAGGTTGATCTTCGTTACTGCACTTCATTGGATGAACTGGTTGAGGCAGTGAAGATTTTTGTTAAGGAGAATAATTTGCAAAAAGGTGAATGGGTGCTTGGCTGGGGCTGGGACCAGAGCCTTTTTGCTGACAAAAAAATGCCCACCAGGCAAGAGCTTGACCGGGCTGCACCGGATAACCCTGTCTCGCTGATGCGGAGCTGCTGCCATATTAATGCCGTCAACAGCATGGCTCTACAAAAGGCCGGCATTGACAGGAACCCCCGGGAAGTTGAGGGGGGAACTGTTGAAGTTGACAGCCAGGGTATTCCTACCGGTATCCTCGAAGAAAACGCCATGAAGCTGGTGACGGGACTTCTGCCACCGTTTAATAAAGAGAAGCTGAAAGAATTGATCACCATTGCCACAAAAGACTTTGCAGCGGCAGGCTTAACGTCGGTGCAGACAGATGACCTGGCTTTTTTGGGTGGAGAACTGGCGCCAGTCCTGGTTGAAGCATACCGGGAACTGGAAATTTCCGGAGAATTGCCGGTGCGTATAAACCTGCAGGCCCTGCTTCAGACTGTAAAAGAGCTGCAGGCCTTTATTGATCAGGGATTCCGGACCGGCACGGGAAGTGATTTGTTTAAAATTGGGCCGCTCAAGCTGCTGACCGACGGTTCTATCGGTGGCAGGACGGCGCTGTTATCTTCTCCCTACAGTGATAAGCCGGATACTATTGGTGTGTCTGTGTTAACGGAAGATGAACTGCGTAACCTGGTTAGCCTGGGTCACTCTAACGGTCTNCAGGTTGCCGCCCATGCCATCGGTGACGCAGCAATCGGGATGGTTCTTGATGCATACGGGCAGGCTTTAAAAAACTGCCCGGCAGAGGACCCGCGCTTCCGGGTGATTCATTCCTCAATTGTTAACGATGAACTGCTGAAAAGATATAAGGAGCAAAATGTGATAGCTGATATCCAGCCCCTTTTTGTTCCGTCCGATTTTGACCTGGTCGATCGGCACCTGGGGTCTGAACGGGCGCATTGGACTTACCGCTGGAAAGATATAATTGATAGCGGTATAGCTGTCGGCTGCGGATCTGATTGTCCCGTGGAAAGTTACGAACCCCTGCAAACTGTTTATGCAGCTATAACCAGGCAGGATAAAAATGGCAATCCGCCGGAAGGTTGGTTTCCCGGGCAGCGCCTGACCCTCGACGAGGTTCTCCATATTTATACCATGGGGTCCGCTTACTGCAGTTTTGAAGAGAATATCAAGGGCAGCATTACCCCCGGTAAGCTGGCAGACCTGGTAGTTTTATCAGAAGATATTTCTTCTGTAGAACCTGCCGGAATTCTTGAGCTGCAGGTTGATCTAACCATGGTCGGCGGTAAAGTAGTTTATCAAAACTAAGGAGTCGTTGCTATGCATAAAATCCTGGCCATTAATCCCGGTTCCACATCAACAAAGATCGGTCTTTTTGAAAATGATCAGGTTATTTTCAAGGAAACTTTGCGGCACAGCCTTGAAGATACTTCGGCCGACCTGTCCCGTGAGGAACAGGCTCGTTTTCGCCGGGAAGCACTGGTTGAACTATTGCAGCAGAAAAATGTTGATCAAGCGGAACTATCGGCCCTGGTTGTGCGTGGAGGGTTGCTTAAACCTCTCCCTTCCGGGACCTATCTCGTGGATGATAATGTTTACGAGGATTTGCTGAAGGCTAAATATGGCTGGCACGCTTCAAACCTGGGTTCAATCATAGCCCTGCCCCTGGCCCGCAAACTTGGCATCCCTGTATATACGGTTGACCCGGTGACAGTTGATGAGTTTGACACTCCGGCCCGCTATTCAGGACTTAAAGGTTTTCCCCGGCTCAGCATGTCACATGCCCTGAATATGAAAGCGATGGCCAGGCGGGCGGCAGCCGAGGCCGGGAAAAGCTATGAACAGCTAAACCTTGTTGTGGTTCATCTCGGCAGCGGAATATCTGTTTCCGCCCACCGGCAGGGAAGAATGGTTGATGTAAACAATGCCAACGAAGAAGGGCCTTTTTCCCTGGAACGCTGCGGCACTATGCCGGCCCTGGGCCTGGTGCGCCTTTGCTACAGTGGAGAATACAGCATGGAGGAAGCGATTAAACTGCTGACATCAAGGGGCGGGATTTATTCTTATCTCGGCACAAAGGATTTCAGCGAGGTGGAAACAGCTGTAAAAGAAGGCGATCAAGAGGCAACCGAAGTTGCTGAAGCGATGGCTTACCAGGTAGCGAAGGAAATCGGTGCCATGTCCGCCGTGCTCGATGGGCAGGTTGATTATATAGTGCTGACCGGCGGGATGGCCCATGCAGAAAACTTTGTGGGTATGATCGAAAAAAAAGTTTCTTTCATAGCGCCCTTGTCGGTAATACCGGGGGAAGAAGAGCTTGAAGCCCTGGCTGCCGGCGCGCTGCGCGTACTGCGCGGTGAAGAGGAAGCCTCGAGGTATTAAGATATTTTTAAAGCGGGAGGTTGATCAAAGATGGCATTTGAAAACTTTTACCAGGTTATATCGGCTGTAAAAGAACTGCCCCCCTGTAAACTTTGTGTTGCAGCGGCTGCCGAAGAATCTGTCCTTGAGGCGGTTAGAGACAGCCGCAAAGAAGGTCTGGTTGACTTTGTTTTAATCGGCCACGAAGAACAGATCTGGCGCCAGGCCATGACTGTCAGTCTTAACCTGCAGGGCATCGAGATTATTGATATTGCCGATTCTGTTGAAGCCACGCACCGTGCAGTTAAAGAAGTTGCTGCCGGCAGGGCCGATATTTTGATGAAAGGCATGGTTAACAGTTCCGATTTTCTAAGAGCGGTGCTTAATCCTGATGGCGGCATGCGCAGGGACCGCATTTTAAGCCACTTTGCCATCTACGAGGTGCCCGGATATTACCGTTTAATCTATATGACCGACGGTGGCCTGAATGTCAGTCCGAACCTTGATCAGAAAAAAGCCATTTTACTTAATGCAGTTGAATTTCTGCAGTCAATCGGTATTGACCAGCCCAGGGTTGCCATTTTGACGGCAAATGAAAAGGTTGATCCGAAAATACCGGCTACTGTAGATGCCCGGGCTTTGAAAGAGATGGCCGGAGAAGCCTTTCCCGGGGCAATTGTAGACGGTCCGACTCCCCTTGATATTGCGGTCAGTTATGAATCGGCCCTGCATAAAGGGATTGAAAGCCCCGTTGCCGGCAAAGCCGATATCTTGATGGTGCCGAATATCGAATCAGGCAATATTCTTGGTAAAGCGATTATTTATTTTGCCGGAGGGCGGATGGGGGGCCTGGTTCTCGGGGCCAGCCGGCCGGTAATTTTAACTTCACGCAATGAACCACCAATGGGTAAAATGGCATCGATTGCACTGGCCGCATATTCCGTGGCACGTAATAGAAATAAAAAGGAATGAAAGAGATTAAAAGTATTATCACTCTTGGCAGGCCCATGGATTTAAGTTATCCGACCAACCGGTTAATAGTTTTTGTTTCCGTCACGCTATTTGCCTTATATTTTGCTTACCTTCTGCTTACTGCTGTTCCGGCAGCAGAAGCTTTATCAATTGCTTTTAGTGCCGGTATAGCTTTGTTTTTATGCTGGGCTATAGGACGGGAAGTTGATCCCGCTTATGAATGGTCTGCTTTTTTTGCTTTGCCACTTGTTCTTGCTGCAGCTTTTTATTATGTTTCTCCAGACTTATTGAGCCTGCTTTTTATCCTGCTGGCTATGCGCTTTTTAAACAGGAGCACCGGGTTGCGGGCTACAGTTTTTGATGCTTTGATGCTGATTTCCTTGGGTATCGCGCTTTTTAGTAATGGTGTTTACACCGGTTTGCCCCTGCTGCTGGTTGTTTTTACCGTCGACTTTATATTGGAACCGGTCGCCCGTAAGCTTTTAATATTTATTCTACCTGCCTTTGCGGCTCTTGTATTCAGCTTTTACCTTTTCAATACCTATATGGACTACAGTATTAATATTTCGGTTACTGCAGCATTGCTCGTATTTTTACTGGTTATTTTTATAATTTATGTTATTATTGCAACAGGTAAAGATATTGTGCCCGGTGACAGCAAAGAAATTCAGCCCGATATCAGGCGAATCAACCTGGCCCGCTTGTGCCTGGTCATCTTCATTATTATTAATGTATTGCAAAAAGGTGAAAGCGCGTTTGTGATGTTTTATCCGGCTGCTTTTGCTATAGCCGGTGCAGGTTTGTACCATATCTTCCAAAATATTAAAAATTCATTAGTAAGGTGATTTTGTGAAAGGTCTGAAATTATTTGCAGCAATAATAATTTTTCTTGTGCTGATCTCAGTCGGCTGGGCATACCAGGGCGGACTCAGTGCAAACCGGACTATATTTAACCAGGATTATTACGAACAAATGCTGGTTGAAACGAACCTCAGTACCAGCATCCATGAGCATCTACAGGAAACAATCCTGGAAGAAATGTCTGAAGAAATGCCTGATCATATGGCTGCTGTCGTTACCAGGGTTTTACTAATGGTATTTACCGAGGAATGGTTTGCAGAGCAGACAATAATGATTACTGATGATTTTGTCCGCTATGTTACCGGTGAGCAGCAATCAATTCAGGCCGTGATTGACCTGCGGGAAGAAAAGGAAGAGTTAAGTAACAGGCTGGAAATGGCCCTGACAGTCATCCCCGAACAGATTTTGCGAATGCTTGGCTTCGATCCGGAAGAACTGTATCTTTTGGCCGATGTCTTAATTGAACAGATGCCGCTTCCTGACCGTCTGCCCTTAGAGCAGTTATTGATGGAACAGGAAGCGGGCAGGGACTTATTAAACCTGCTCAGCCTGGCCAGGCAATTTTGTAGTGTTTATCGTTACATTACTGCGGCCGTTTTCATTCTTGGCTTGATTGTTCTCTTTTTTCTGACCGGACTCTCCAGTGCCTTGAAGTGGTTTGGTGCAGCAGCCCTGTTATCAGGAGTAAGCTTCTACCTGGCCCTGCAGGGATGGGATATTATTTTACCTGTTATGCTTGAACTTGGATTAATCAGTGGCGGTCTTTTTGAGACAGGTTTTTTTTATGATGTGCTGGAGTACAGTGTAAATCTGGTTGCGATTGTGCCATTCTACTACACTCTCTTCGGGCTTGCCGTCCTGGTTGTTGGAAGTGCTATTGGTAAGCTTTTACCCCGGTAAAATTTACTTACGTCACAGGTCGTCTTAGCTATGTTTTGTTAGGTTAATTCGGAAAAATAGAACTTTATCTCACAGGAACTATTCCTATTCCTATTATGATATAATCTTTTAAAATGCCGACCGACCGGTCGGCCGGAGGCAAGTGCAGATGAGCCTGTCTAAATTGGCAGTTAAGAGACCCGTAGCCACGGGGACAATATTATTGCTGGTATTATTAATCGGCCTGGTTAGCCTTTACCAGAGCCCCCTTGATCTGCTGCCCGATATTCAACCTCCCGTTTTGGCAGTAATCACTGTGTTCCCGGGCAGTTCTCCCCAGGAAACATTAGAACTTGTTACCCGGCCTGTTGAAGAAGGTGTGTCTGCTGTCAGCGGACTGACCAACCTTGTTTCCAGATCCCAGGAAAACACATCCCTGGTCATAATGCAGTTTGATTGGGGTATTAATGTAAAAGAAATTCGTGAAGATGTAAATGTGCGCATGGATTTACTCGATCTTCCTGATGAAGTGCAGCGTCCCATGATCCTCGAATTTGACCCAACCTTGATGCCGATTATGGCCGCCTCAGCCAGCGGCACGGATAACCTGGTTGATTTAACAGAGTGGCTGGAAGACACAGCTGCTCCCCGCCTGGAATCAGTACTGGGTGTAGCATCAGTTACTATCCAGGGCGGCGCTCAGCAGGATCTCTTTATCAGGACCACTCCTGAAAAGATGGATCAGTATGAACTGTCATTCGATCAAATCGCTAATGTTTTAAGGGCCAGCCTGCTCGATCTGCCGGCCGGGATTATTGATCTTGAAGACCGTCAGGTGCGGATTCGTTTTCTGGGACGCCAGACAGATCAAAACATGCTCTCAGACCTGGTGGTTGGTTTCCAGGTTGATCTGGAAAGACTGGAAGAAATGATTGGCGCGGAAATCAATGTTGACCTGAATCAATTACTGGCCGGGGAAAACAATATTTTTGACGGAGGTTTTGCCGGTTTCGGTGACGGTGCCTTTGAGTTTCCCCGCTATGAAGTTTACTGGGATGATTTTTTCGATTTTGACCGGGCTTATATTGCCGGAAGCAGCTTTTACCTGCCCATTGCAGCAGATTGGTTGGAAGAAGATGAAGATATCAAAGGGAGCCTGCGCCCTTTTACATCGAGTCCCCATATTTCCTATGAGGATTCCAGGCAGCAGCTTGCACTATCTATGGATTCGCTGGGCAGTTCAGTTTTGAGTGACAACAGCGGGGAGTTGGAATCAAGTGCTGCCGAGACTGTGCGCCTTAACGATGTCTGGTTGATTGAACGGGCCGTTTTAGACAGTGACCGAATAATCGTGCCGCTTGATACGGTTGCTATGGAGCGTTTAAATATCAGTGCTGCCGAAGTGACAGCCTTAGCCAAAAAGAAACCCCTGGTCACTGATAGCGGCAGTAATTACCTGGTTTTGAGCTTTCATGAAGACTGGGAGAATATCCGCCGCGATCCGATTATATCAGTGCCTGACCTGGGAAGCTTTTTGGATAACTTTGATGCCGATTTTAATGGTAGCCTGGAAGATGCTTCGTCAGCCCTGGAAGAGCTCCTGGTAGACTATGCCACATCTTCCATAGTCGGCTCCATGTCACCCGGCGGTTCTCCTTTCGGTGATTTTGACTTTGATGACGATTTTCCCATAGATACTATTACCCTGGGTATGGTGGCCGAAATAGCCCGGGATACTTACACTCCCGATTCGATTGCCCGTTACAACCAGCAGCCGAGTATCAGTCTCAGCATTCAAAAAGAAGGTGATGCTAATACTGTGCTGGTTGCCAGCCGGGTTAGGGCTGCCCTGGATCAGCTTTCTGAGGAAAGCAAGGGAGAATTTTCCCAGGTAGATTTTAATATTACTCTCGACCAGGGAACAGAAATTGAAAGAGCCCTGGCTGACCTGGCAGAAGCATTGCTCGGTGGCGCTGTCCTGGCCATTATTGTGCTAATAGTTTTCCTGCGCAACTGGCGGACTACCATGTTTATCGGGATCAGTATTCCTGCGGCCATTATTGCTACATTTACTCTACTTTATTTTACAAATATGACCATTAACCTGATGACCCTGGGAGGCCTGGCCCTGGCCGCCGGAATGCTTGTTGACAACGCCATTGTGGTTAGTGAAAATATTTTCAGGCATTACCAGATGGGTAAAACCCCTGCCGATGCTGCTGTCCAGGGAGCGGAAGAGGTCGCAGGGGCAATTACCGCTTCAACCCTGACTACCATTAGCGTTTTCTTCCCTGTTGTTTTCCTGACGGGCCTGGCCGGCCAGCTTTTCTGGGAATTTGCTCTTGTGGTTGCCTGTGCAATCCTTGCTTCGCTGGCAATTGCTTTAACGGTTATTCCTCTTCTGGCTTCCAGATCTCTGCACCGAAGCAAGAAAGACAGAATTGCAAAAAACGGGGTGACCAACCGCCTGCATGTTTACCGCAGTGTATTGCGACTTGCGGTCCGCCGTCCCTGGTGGATCTTGATCTTTGTTGCTATTCTTGTTGGTATTGCCGGTCTTGGTTTTACCACCCTTGGCACAGAATTATTCCCCGGCACGGAAGAATCTGCCTTTACGATCGATACGAGCCTTCCTCCCGGTACGGCTATGTCTATTACTGATCAATATGCAGCAGAAATCGAGGATATTCTGGAAAACCGGGAAGAAGTAGCCTCGTATACTGTGCAAATTGGCAGCGGGGGCTTTATGGGGATGTCCGGCGGCGGTGGAGGTGCAACAAACAGGGCTCAGGTGCGAGCTGAGATTAAGCCTGCTTATGTTGGTGAAATCGGCCAGATTATTGAAGAGGTGCGTTTAGAGGTCCAGGAATTGGATTGGGATGCCGAAATTAATGTAAACCGTGAGTCACTGCTTGATGCCGCCGGCCTGGAGACTACCCTTGACCTGACAATCAGCGGAAGAGACTTGGATACTGTTACTGATTTAACCGGGCAGGCGGTCGGGATCATGGAGCAAAATCCTGAGTTTAGTGATGTTCAGTCTTCGCTGGAAGCAAGCAGGCCGGAAGTGCAAATTCGCCTCGATCAAAGCGAAGCACTTCAGAAAGGAGTGACCCAGGCCCAGGTAGCAGGCGCTGTGCGCCAGGCCCTGGAGGGTGTTCCTGTCAGCAGAATAGAGACTGACGTTGGCATCTTGAGCATTATTCTTGGCTATGAAAAGAGCAATATCGATACTATCGATGACCTGGCCAATATCGGCTTCTATGCCCCGGGAGGAGAATTTATCCGCCTGGGTGATGTTGCCACCCTGTCAGAAGATTTTGGCCCGCAAAGTATTCCCAGGGAGAATCAGCGGGTAGTAGGAGAAGTCCAGATGCAGTATGGTGATCTTGACCTGGGAACCGCTACAGAAATGGCCCTTGAAGATCTGAAAGCGCTCACCTTGCCTGAAGGTTATGAGATTAAACCATCCGGCTCATTTGACCTGATGGGCGATGTCATGGATGAACTGGAACTGGTGATCATAATGGCAGCACTCCTGGTCTACCTGGTCATGGCGGCCCAGTTTGAAAGCCTGCTCCATCCCTTTATTATTATCCTGAGCCTGCCTATGGCCTATGCCGGCTCAATTGCTGCCCTGATGATAACCGGTAATAATATTAGCGTGCCTGCTTTGATTGGGGTGGTGGTTTTGTCGGGAATCCTTGTCAATGACGGTATTATTATGATCGATTACATTAATCAGCAGCGAAGGATCCACGGGCTACCCCTGCAGGAAGCAATCATTGAAGGGGCAACGGCTCGCCTGCGCCCGATCCTGATGACAACCATTACTACCGGTCTGGGTCTTCTGCCCCTGGCTTTGGGACTTGGTGAGGGTGCTCAGCTTCAGGCTCCAATGGCCATTACCATTATCGGTGGTCAGATCACCGGTACGTTCCTGCTTCTTTTGGCGATGCCCTCAATTTATATTGTTGTAACAAAAGAAAAAAAAGAACCTCATGAAGAAAGTGTCTCGACGCTTCAGTGGGATAACGAACTGGAGTGGGCCGGTAACCGAACCGGCAGGCTTGAAAGGCCGGGTGGTACAGGGTGGTTTGGTCGCTTAAACTTAGGGTCCTTAACCAAGAACCCTACTGTAATGGTGACCTTACGCATGCTGGTAGTCTTGCTTGTAGCAGGTATAATTCTATACCTGCTGGGGGTATCAGGTGAAAATGTTTTTAATGTTATCCAGTAACGTTTTGGATTACGGAAAAGGAGTGTTTTAATTGCCCGGAGATGGAAATAGAAATAATGCAGGTGGGGACAAGAAGGAACAGATCTTGCTGGCAGCAGTAGAAATGTTTCTTGATAAGGATTACTACCAGGTCACTATTACCGAGATTGCTGAGCAGGCCGGGGTTGGTAAAGGAACAGTTTACGAGTATTTTTCCAGCAAGGAAGATCTTTTTAAAGAGAGTTTTTCCCACTGCGCCGACCTGTACTTACAGCTTTTTCGGCAGCACCTTTCTACTGCTGCTCCGGTTAAGCAAACCATGTCAGGTTTGATTTTGGCTCATCTTGAACTTCTCAGGGAAAACCGGCAGCGCCTTTACCTGCTTTTTAACGAGCGGCCGCTTAGCCTGCAGGAAATGCATGGCTGGGTAATCGAAAAACGACGCGAAATACTAAAAGGCATAACCGTGCGTTTGCAAGAAGGAATCGAAGCTGAAGAAGTGCGGCCTGAACTTGATGTTGAAATGGCCGGACGTCTTCTGCTGGCAGTAAATTTTGATGTGATCGGCGGAATGGTAGTTTTGGATGGTCAGGATGTGAGTGAAGAAAAAGTAGCCGGGCTGATCGATATTATCTGGAACGGAATTGGCGCGAACAAGCAGGCTGAAGCTACAACGTCTTAGCTTCAGCCTTTTAGCGGGAGTTATTCTTCTATACCTTTTAGAAAGCCTTCGCTCTCTGATCGTTGCGTGCGAAATTAGGATACGACTCAGTCTCAGTCTTCCGCCTGGGTTGCCCTCGCGATGGGCTCATCCGGAGCCCTCGCTCGGTGGCCGACTTCCTGTCGGCCAACCTGCTCCAGGCTTCACTTCGTCGTCTAATTTCCTGCACTCACTTTACGTTCGCTTCAGGCTTTTCTAAAACTGTATTTCCAATCCTGAACTTTACGCTCGATTCAGTTTTTCAGCCGGTTTATCACAAACTTGGCAGCCCAGCCTGATAGGAGCTTTTTCTTTCTTTCACAACTAAGACACACTGGAAACATTAGGCAAGCGCTTCGCCGATTTCCCTGCCCAGGCTGACACATTCTGCCCTGGCTTCTTCATCGGGATTCCACAACAGCTTAAGGCCTTTTTCGTTAATCAGTTCAATGCCTGATTCTTGCAGAGACTCATTAAGCAGCTGCACTGACTCGCCGCTCCAGCCGTAACAGCCGAAGGCAGCACCTTTTTTATTCTTGAAGCCCAGTCCTTTGACCATTTCCATCAGTGAGGCGATTGCATCAAGAGTTCTCTTGTTATGCGTCGGTGAACCGACAATAACTCCTTTTGATTTAAATATCTCTGTGACAACATCATTTTTATCGGCACGTCCGATGTTGAAGAGTTTAACATCAATTGTGCTGTTAGCTTCCTTGATTCCTTCAGCAATGGCCTCAGCGGCTCGCCTGGTACCGTCCCACATCGTATCGTAAACGAGGGTAACCTGGTTTTCCTGGTAAGCATCAGCCCACTGCTGGTATTTTTCCACGATCTGCATCGGGTTATCCCGCCATATGATCCCGTGGCTGGGGCAGATCAAATCTACCGGCACACCGAGACCGACTACTTCCTTAATTTTTGCGGTAACCAGTTTACTGAAGGGTGTTAAAATGTTGGCGTAATACTTGATTGCCTCCTCAAAAAGTTCACACTGGTCCACCAGGTCGTTATACATTAACTCACTGGCATAGTGCTGACCAAAGGCATCGTTGGGGAATAAAATATTATCGCCGGTTAAGTAGCAGAACATGCTGTCCGGCCAGTGCAGCATTTTAGCTTCTACGAATATTAGCTCCTGTCCGCCGCCTAAATCAAGCTTATCGCCCGTTTTTACCGGCTGGAAATTCCAGTCTTCATGGTACTGCCCCTTGAGGGATTTAACTCCGGCTTTGGAGCAGTAAACCGGGGTGCCCGGTATTTCGCGGAGTAGTGCTTTCAGCGACCCGCTGTGATCTACTTCACCATGATTGGCAACAATACAGTCAATTTCTTTCAGGTCGATTTCTTCTTTCAGGTTTGCTACGAATTCTTCAGCGAAGGGCTTCCAGACAGTATCAATCAAAACAGTTTTTTCTTTGCCCCTGATCAGGTAAGAATTATATGAACTGCCCCGGTGTGTAGAAAGCTCTTCACCNTGAAAATGGCGCAGTTCCCAGTCGATTTTTCCAACCCACGTAACCTTATCATTAATTTTAAAACTCACACTTACAGCCTCCTCGGTAAATATTTGTTTATGAGCGAATCATAACCAGCATCATTTTAAATTGTTCATTTGCCTTCAGGGCATGAGGTTCGTCGGCAGGCATGATGATCATTTCACCTTCACTGACGGTATGCGATTTGCCGGAGATTATAATTTCGGCTGTTCCGTCCAGGATTGCGACAAGGGCGTCAAAGGGGGCGGTATGTTCGCTGAGTCCCTGGCCCTGATCAAAAGCAAAAACAGTAACCGTGCCGGTATCCTTTTTTAAAATTTCCTTGCTGACCACAGCTCCCTGCTGGTAATCGGCTAGTTCCTTCATATTTAAGGTCTCTGCTAATAAATTCTTCTTATCCATCTAATCTCCTCCAGTTTATCCAAAGATTAATTATAACCATATAGGTTAAGTATATATTAGCATAGTTTAATAGCAGATACAATCATTTTTTGCAGGAAACTGTCAGCTTTTGTCTAAGATTCATATAGTATAATTATAATATCGTTTGGGAGTGGGTAGCTGTGAAAAAGAGTAAAATAGTCGTGATAGCCTTGATTGCTGTAGCAGTGCTGGCCGTGGTCACTCTTTCCGTTGTGAGCATGGTCGGTCTGGATCGTGAGGTAGCCCGGGATGATGAGGACAGGATTGTCGTTATTAACTTAACCGGCATAATCCAGGAGGGCCAGGTTGGTGGTTTTATGGTTGGAGGAATTAGTCCCCAGCTTGTAAGAGATAGGCTTGATCGGGTAGCTGCTGACTCTTCCACTGAGGGAGTGGTTCTAAGAGTGCAAAGTCAGGGAGGCTCAATCGCCGCTTCCCAGGAAATTGCCCAGATGATCAGGGATTTTGAAAAACCGATTGTTGTTTCTATGGCCGATATGGCTGCCTCGGGCGGGTACTATATATCTGCCTATGCCCAGGGCATAGTGGCTCAGCCGGGAACCATGACCGGCTCGATCGGGGTAATCAGTACGCTGATGGACCTGGAAGGCCTGTACGAAATGCTGGGCATTGAAGTTGAGACTATTAA
>SL_8KL_010_SEDDRAFT_10003127_pt1 | contig 13739 bp, 15 predicted proteins | sample SodLakKL_010_SED_4_FD_11160 | JGI IMG/M metagenome (IMG submission 11160) | reverse complement strand
AGAAAAGTTTCGAGCCTACGGCCAGCAAAATATTAGAACTTTTTGCCCCTTTAAAGGTGATGTGGCTTACTGACGGTAACAGTGTTAATCGCCAGTTGCCAAAACGTTACAGTGCCTTGACCAGGGTCCTTAAGATGGCCGGGTTCGATTTTGATATTTATACATCACCACCTTAGTGGGTTTTTAAAAGATAGGTTTGCGGAAATTGTTTTTACTGTGTTCAAGGGTGCGAAAGGTCAGTTTAAACTACCAGCAGACATTTACGCGCTAAGGGAGGAAGTAGCTAAGGAGTAAGCAAAACAGTAGCATACGAGCTTTCAATAAACTGCTTAACAGGGTAGCAGGACTAACGTGTCGTGGTTTAAAATGATAAATCCGGTCAGTATCTTTTAAGAATTAAGGCCTTTTACGATCCCCTGAGCCGCTGCAGACTCTCAAGAACAGCCTGGTTTAAAATGTCGTTTAGCATGATCCCCTTACCTTCTTTTTTTTCTTTCAGCCGGCGTTTATAACTATCCTGGCATTCCGAAAGTCTTTCTTTCAGATTCGGGGCGGATATACACCAGGCTCCAAAACCAGAAGCAGCCCTGTATTCGGCATAATCGGATGTTGCCACCTCCACCTGGCTGCTGGCAGAAAGCCCGGCCGCGAGCTTTTCAATCATAGTATCAGCTGTCTCCTTACCTTCGGTAAAGACTACTTCAATTCCATCAAGATTCTCCCAGTTAAAACTCTGGCCGTCAAAAACAATAATAATTCTCTCCCAACACCAGGGCACATAAGCCGATAGGGTCGAGATAAGCTGATCACGCGCGCTACCCATATCGGTATCGCGCAGGGCCTTCAAATCATCCCAGGAACCGATGATATTGTAGCCGTCAACAATGAGGATATCAGCTTTCAGGAGACCCACCCCTCTCTCTGGGCCAGTGCAGCGTAAACCAGGACCGCTGCCGCAGCTGCAACATTCAAAGACCTATCAAACCTTCCCGGCATGGGAATATTCAGGGTTAAATCACAGTTTTTACGCAGCAAACGCGAAAGTCCCTTGCCCTCAGAGCCGATCACCAGGACCAGAGGCCGCTTATAATCAGCCCGGTAATACTGTTCATCACCGTCTGATTCCGCTCCGTACAACCAGAAGCCCTCTTTTTTCAGAACTTCGGCTGCCTGGTTAAGGTTACCGACTAAGGCCACCGGAATTCGCTCTGCTGCACCGGCCGCCACCTTGCGTACCGAAGCAGTAACCCCTGCCGCCCGGTGGCTGGGAATGATGATGCCGTGTACGGCAGCAGCATCAGCTGTCCTCATAACTGCACCAAGGTTCTGGGGATCTTCAATATGATCTAGCATGATTAAAAAGGGCTCTGCCTTCGGCTTACGCGAGATGCTGATTAGTTCATCGAGCGTACAATATTCAAAAGGCGCAACCCTGGCAGCAACACCCTGGCTGCCGCTGATGTCGCCTACTTCAGCTATAAAGTCCGACTTGGAAAGCTGCTTCACCTTAACCTTTTGCTGGCGGGCCAACAGGGTTATTTCATCTGCTGTCGCCCCTTTCAACCCGTCGGCCAAAATAATTTGCAGAGGTTTGCCATAACGAAGGGCCTCTAAAACTGCGTGGCGTCCAACCACCAGCTCCTCTTCATCATAATTCAGAGTATGACCACTTTTATTGTTACCGCGATCTCTCATCGACATCCCCCTGTTTACGCTTAAATCACAAGCTATCTAACACTTATGGGCATTTAAAATATTGACTATCGGGAAGTACTGCTCGTAAATATGGGCCCCCGATGAATAAGCGGTGATTTGCCCGTCCTCGGCCGGGAAATCAATATGCATCAGGATATATTCTTTTAAAAGCTGCAGCCCGCCTAAGTTTTCGGGGAAACCGACAAAAATATCCCAGGAACGGAAGAAAAGTGACATGTGCAGCTTTCCATCTACAACCTTAAAATCAATTACCCGCAAGCAGGGCGGATCATCAAGGTCAATGTTTTCCTGCCCGCCGATATTAATACAGGCCTGGTTGGTCGCTCCCCCGGAACGATTTAACAGATCGATTACCTTGGGCAGCTGCGGGGCAATATGCTGACCGTAGGTATAATCTTCCATTTCACATTTGGTATCGGTGGCCAGGTAATCATAAAAGTAGTTTTGGATTCTTTCTTCCGACGTGGGCGCCGGTATGCCGCAGTTCTCAGGCAGCCATACTGCCAGGGGCCTGGTATAAGGCTCTTCAATCACCACGCAAAGGTGATCAAGCTGCTTGCGCAGCTGTCCTTCATAACTGCCCTTCTTGATCCTATAACTGTATCCGTAACGAGCACAGTTCCATAGAACCATGCGCCAGGCTGATTCAATTGTCCGCTCCCTGATATAGGCCATATATCAATACCTCCGTTAATTAACTTACTTTCTCTTCCAGCGGGTGCCGTGAGGTGTATCTTCCAGAACAATTCCCCTGCTGCTAAGCTCGTCCCGGATCCGGTCGGCAGTGGCAAAGTCCTTGTTAGCACGGGCTTCATCCCGCCGGGCAATCATTTCGTTGATTTCACTATCCAGGCTTTCCGGTGTAGAAATATCAATAATCTCAAAGATGTCGTTGAAATCTTGGATAAACTGGACCACCTCTTCCAGCAGCTCCTTATTATAAGGGTGTCCTTCTTTTAGGTAGATGTTGCAGCTGCGGGCTAAATCAAAAACTACTCCCAAACCGTCAGCTGTGTTAAAATCATCGTCCATCGCTCCAACAAAACGCTCTTTTGCCTCACTTAGAGCACTGCGCAGCTGCTCTTCCTGTTCTCCTTCACTATTTTCCGCCTTCTCAATAGCTTTTAAAAGATTTGTTGCCATTTCCTGCAGGCGCTGCCGTCCCGAGCGGCTCTGGGCCACCAGTTCCCCGCTAAAGTTAAGCGGACTGCGGTAGTGAGCCGATAAAATCAGGAAGCGCAGATCCAGCGGATCATATTCCTTGACCAGTTCATGGACCGTACGCACATTGCCCAGCGACTTGGACATCTTCTGATCATCTATATTAAGGTACCCGGCATGCATCCAGTAGCGGGCCAGCGGGCGCTGTTCCGCCCCCCAGGTCTGGGCAATTTCATTTTCATGGTGAGGGAATATCAGGTCGGCACCCCCGGCATGGATATCTAAAGTATCATTCAGAAAATGGGTCGACATGGCTGAACATTCAATGTGCCATCCCGGCCTGCCCTCTCCCCAGGGGCTGTTCCAGGCAGGTTCTCCCTCCTTTTTCTGCTTCCAGAGCACAAAGTCCAGGGGGCTGCGTTTTTTCTCGCCCGGCTCGACCCTGGCTCCCATCAGCAGATCATCCTGCTTCTGGTGGGAAAGCTGCCCGTAATCAGTAAATTTCGCCGTATCGTAATAAACATCTCCGTCACTAATATAGGCGTAGTCGTTTTCTAAAAGCTGCTCGATCAGCTTGATAATATCTTCAATGTGTTCGGTTGCCTTTGGGGTTACATCAGCGGGACGGACCTTTAATGCCCCAACATCTTCCAGGTAAGCATTAATAAAACGATCGGCCAACTCAGCTACGGTAATGCCCTGCTCGTTAGCCCGGTTAATCATCTTATCATCAATATCGGTGTAGTTCTGCACCATCTTTACCTGGTAGCCCCGGTATTCAAGGTAACGTCTGACCACGTCAAATATAATGAAAACGCGGGCATTGCCGATATGAATATAATCATATACGGTGGGCCCGCAAACATAAAATGTTACAAGGGGAGGGGATCCAGGCTCAAGATCTTCTTTGTTCCGAGTAAGGGTATTATAGATTTTAATGGCCACTTGTTAAACACTCCGATTTCAGTTGGTTTGATGGTTAAATATTGATTAATATTGCTTCTATTTAGCTTCATGGCCGGCCGGGCCGGGAGGGGCACATTTTTCAAGCATGACCACAGCCTGCGCAGCGATACCTTCTTCCCGCCCGCAAACACCCAGGCCTTCGGTAGTGGTCGCCTTGACCGAGACGCGGTTGAGCGGTACATCTAAAACCCGGGCAATATTACTTCGCATCTGATCAATATATGGTGCCAGCTTCGGTTTTTCAGCTATAATAACCATATCGGCATTGGTCAGTTGACAGCGTTCACCGGCCAGCATATTGTTAGCCCGCCTTAAAAGCTCCAGGCTGTCTATGCCTCGAAAGCCCTCATCTGTCGGAGGAAAATGCTGCCCGATATCACCCATGGCGGCAGCGCCGAGCAGGGCATCGATCAGGGCATGAACCAAAACATCGGCATCTGAGTGCCCCTCAAGGCCGACGTTATATTCAATCTTAACCCCGCCTAAAACAAGGCTCTCATTTTCGGCCAGGCGGTGCAGATCATAGCCAATTCCGATCCGGTTCACTTCAGTTCCTCACCCTTCCTGCCATCAAGCAATATTGTTGCTAAAGCCAGGTCAAGCGCCGATGTAACCTTTAAATTGGAGATTTCCCCTTCAACAGTTCTTACCGGCCTCCCTAACAGTTCAATCAGGGCAGAGTCATCTGTCGCTTCCAACCCGATTCTTTCAGCATTATTGTAGGCTTCAACAATCAGGCTAAACCGGAAAACCTGCGGGGTCTGAACCAATCGCAGGCTTTCTCTTGGCGGGGTGGCTAAAACCATCCCCTTGTTATCTACCTGCTTGGCCGTATCTGCCAAAGGTATAACCGGCACAGCTGCTCCATCTTCTAAAGCTGCTTCAGTCAACCTGTGAAGCAGGTTTAACGAGGCCAGGGGCCTGGCCGCATCATGCACTGCAACCAGGTCGGGCTTGCCTTTAATAGTCTCTAATGCGTTTTTAATTGATTGCTGCCTGGTAGCCCCTCCCGCTACGAGCTGAAAAAGACCCTCAGGAAAATATGTTGATAAAATCTCGTTAGCACTCTCGAAGTCACCTTCGGGAATAGCAACAATTATTTGAGATACTGCTTCGTGCCCGGCAAAAAGCCCAACACTGTGGGCCAGCATCGGTTTGCTGCCCAGGCTTAAATATTGCTTTCTCACATTACTACCAAGACGGATTCCTTTTCCACCGGCAGCAATAACTGCGGCAAGCTGCATTTCTATTTAACTCCTGAAGAGTATTTATCAGCATCCTGTTTCGGTTTGGCAAAAATCATCCGCCCGGCAGCAGTCTGCAGGACACTGGTCACCATTACTTCAATAGTTTCACCGATGTAACGGCGTCCGCCTTCCACCACGACCATGGTGCCGTCATCTAAGTAAGCCACACCCTGGCCGGCCTCTTTACCGTCCTTAATAATCTGCGCCACCATTTCCTCACCCGGCAAAACAACCGGCTTTACGGCATTGGCCAACTCATTAATATTAAGAACCGCAATACCCTGCAGCTCGCAAACCTTATTCAGGTTAAAGTCGTTAGTGACAATCTTTCCGTTAATGGTCTTAGCCAGCTTGACCAGCTTACTGTCAACTTCTGGGATATCCTCGAAATCCCCCTCGTAAATCTGAACTGGAATATCCATTTCTTTCTGGATCTTGTTTAACACATCAAGTCCCCGCCGGCCGCGGTTTCGCTTAAGCAGGTCTGGCGAGTCGGCAATATGGCGCAGTTCTTCCAGCACAAAACCGGATACTACTAGAACACCCTCGAGAAAACCGGTCTTGCAGATATCGACTATTCGGCCATCGATAATAGCGCTGGTATCGAGGATTTTAAAGACTTCGTTTTCACCGCCCCCACTGCGCGCGTTGCGATTAAAGAGGGTAGAAAGAAAAGTAAATTCTTCCTTGCGGTTTAAAACGAAGCGCACCCCGATAAAAACCAGTAGAAGAGTAATAATTGGCGAAATAAAAACCCCGACCACGGGAATCCTATAGATTGGGTAGCTTAAAAGTAAGCCAATCAGCAGGGTTATAATCAGGCTGAAAACAACCAGGGCAATATCCTGGGTCGGCACCGACTTGAGTTTGCTGTCTGCCCAGGAAACGATCCGGTTAAAAATACTAATAAACAAAGGTATGATAAGATAAAAAATGAGTCCGCCCAAAATTCCGCCAAAGGCATAGTAACCGATGGTAACCGGTGTAAATTGCATGCCCGCAGGAATATCAATAAACAATGTTACCAGGGGCTGCAAAGTGATAAAGACATAAATGCCGACAACAAAACCACCCAGGGTTCCGATAATTCTTAACACCTTATTTAACATCTTGCTCACCTCCTTTCATAAAACTAATAAAATAAAAAAACCGGGAACCTTTCAGATAATTATAACTTAAAGTTATCCCCGGAAGCAAGTAAATCAAGGTTTTTGTGGAGCCTAAAAAGCCTGGCTTGGATGTGAGTTATTTAGGAACTTGATCAAAAATATCATCAAGCACAGAGGTGATTTCAGTACTTTCCGTTTCCTGGACAAGTATAAGTTCGCTGATCAGAATCTGACGGGCCGTGTCAAGCATTTTGCTTTCACCCGTCGAAAGTCCTTTTTCGCGATCCCTTAGCATTAAATTGCGCACTACTTCGGCAACTTCGTAAATATCGCCACTTTTGATTTTTTCCAGATGGTTGCGATAGCGGCGGTTCCAGTTAGTAGACATTTCGGGTTGATCACCTTTAAGAATAATAAAAACCTGCGGGACATCATCTTTTTTAATTACGCCGCGCAGGCCTACCTGGGCAATATTATCAGTGGGGATGAGGACTTTCATTTCACCGAGGGGAAGCTTCATGACGTAATACCTTTTGAGGGCACCAAGAATTTCTTTTTCTTCAATTGACTCTATAACTCCAGCTCCATGCATGGGGTAAACTACGCGATCTCCTACACTAAACAAAGCCTCTCCTCCTAAGTTTCACCTATAAATATAGTAGCACAGCCCCCAAAACATGTCAATTAAACAAATAGTTTAACACATTTAACCCGGGATAACAACTTTTCCATGATTATAAGCTGACCACAAAAGTGTTTATTAACCCAACTTTTTTATCCGACAGTTGACACAACAAGAAAATAAAAAGTATAATTACTTAAGCAAGGCTCCAGTCAGTAAATGAGGTGAATTCAATGAAGGACAACGAGGTTGTAGGAAGCTTCCAGGAAATGGTTTCAGATGTTCTGATCCGTCACCGCAGCATCCTCGATTGCCTGTCCAAGTACCAGGAATCTACTGCACGCGTAAACCGCAGTGTTATTAAAACCGTTACTGACTGCGGCTGCATTACTATAAAGGCAAACAAAAAGCACTATCCGCAGAAGGAATTGAAAGAATGCAGCAAGTATATGGACTCGCATATCAAGGGAGAAATGTGCGAACACTGCCGTGAAGTTATCGCCGAAGAATTGGGCAAGCACCTTTTCTACCTGACTGCCCTTTGTAATACCCTTGATTTTGATCTTGAAGATCTGTTCGGCAAAGAATATGACCGCATCAGCACCCTCAGGCACTTCCTGCTTTCCTGAAAACTTTTATTTGCCGACGAAAGCAACCCCGATAGCTTCCCTGATATTATCGACACTGATCAGCTGTAAACCTTTATACTGGTTTTTACTTAGCTTAAGCTCCACCCGGTTGGCTTCCGGGTAAATCAAACGTTTAAACCCAAGCTTTTCCGCTTCATTCAAGCGCTGGCGGATACGGCTTACCGGGCGTATTTCACCGGTCAAACCCACTTCACCGACAGCTACAGTGTCTCCGCTTAGGCTTTTACCCTTCAAACTGGAAGTCAGGGAGAGGGCCAGGGCTAAATCAGCTGCAGGTTCATAAAGGCGAACCCCACCAACTACATTTACAAAGGTATCGAGATTAAAAAAAGATATCCCGGCATGCTTTTCAAGCACCGCCATAACCAGGGCCACGCGGTTCAAGTCAATACCGGTTGATGTCCTGCGTGGCGAGGGGTAACTGGTCGGCGCCACCAGGGACTGGATTTCCACCAGCAGCGGCCTGGTGCCTTCCATGCTCGCCGTTACAACTGCTCCCGGTGCCTGTTCTCGGTTACCGGTCATAAATAAGTGCGAAGGGTTATCAACTTCTATCAGTCCTTCTTCTTCCATTAAAAAAACTCCGATCTCGTTGGTCGAGCCAAAGCGATTTTTCACTCCCCGTAATACACGAAAGCTGTGATAGCGGTCTCCTTCCAGGTACAGGACACAGTCAACCATATGCTCAAGCAGACGCGGTCCGGCCATGGTTCCTTCCTTGGTAACATGGCCAACCAGGAAACAGGCAATATTTTTATCCTTGGCCAGGCGAACCAGCTCACCGGTTACCTCGCGCACCTGCCTGACACTGCCGGGCACACCGTCAAGGTCGCTGCGATAAATTGACTGGACAGAATCAACGATCAAGACTGCTGGCTTTGCTTCGGCAGCGGTTTCAAGCAGATCGTCGAGGTCAGTCACTGCGGCCACGCGAAAAGACTCCTTTATACTAAGACGATCCGATCTCATTTTAACCTGGTGCAGCGATTCCTCACCGCTGGCATAAAATACGTTTCTGCCGCCGGCCAGACGGGCTGCGGCCTGCAGCAGGATGGTAGACTTGCCGATACCGGGATCGCCGCCGAGCAGCACAACAGAACCGGCAACCATGCCTCCACCGAGAACCCGATCGAATTCATTTATCCCGGTTTTAAAACGTTCTTCTGCTGCTGCCGGGATTTCTTCAACCAGGGAAGCCTCAACAGGGTTGCCCTTACGGGTAGGTTTCCCGCGTGAAAAAGCAGGCTTTTCTTCTACCAGGGTATTCCAGGCCTCACAGCCCGGGCAGCGGCCCAGCCATTTTTGAGTTTCATAGCCACAGTCAATACAGCAAAAAAGAGAGATTTTCCTGGCCAAGTTAGTTCCTCCAATTTATTAATTAAGAAGTTATTCCGCCTGTGCTAAAACAGTGAAGCCGCAACTGCATTAATAATCCATCTTTAGCTCGGACATACACTGCCCAGGCGCACGGACAGTTCAATCGGTTTTCTTCTGGAAGTCAAAAATCAAAGGCCCGAGCCTATTAATTACTGGTAACCTCGAACTGTCTTCGTTGACAAATAATCAATCATTAAGCGCGATTTTTTTTACCAGTCTGAACAGCTGCAACATATAAAAGTGAAGGTTAACTCACTGAATCATCTCGCTTAGTTTTTTGAGGTTAACCCGGTCCCAGTCGGTGCCGTTCTCCGGTGTTTCCAGGATAAAGGGGAAATCTTTTGGCCAGCCGTTGTTGATTATGGTCGCGAAGCCTTCCAGGGAGATGCTGCCTTCGCCAATGTGGGCGTGCCGGTCAACCCGTGACCCGCATTCCACCTTCGTATCATTAACATGTATACACTTGAGATTATCCAGGCCAACTGTCTTGTCGAATTCCGTCATAACTTGATCCGCAGCTTTTTTGCTGCCTATGTCATAACCGGCCGCCCAGGCATGAGCCGTATCGATACAGGTGCCCAGGTGTCCGCGGGGAAAAGCACTGAGAATTTCAGCCAGCTCTTTGAAGTTTGCCCCCAGGGCGGTCCCGCTGCCGGCAGTATTTTCTAAAAGCAGCATGACCGATTTGGGCCACTTTTCGAGACCTTCACCAATGTTTTCGATGATCTGGGCCAGCCCTTTTTCCACTCCCTGGCCGCCATGATTGCCGGTATGTAGAATTACATAGGGAGACCGGTAAAGAGCGGCTCTTTCCATGGTCTGGTCAAGAAGATTTTTCGATTTTTCCAGGAACTCCTCATTATTAGTGGCAAGGTTAATCAGGTAAGCGCTGTGTATAACCAGGGGGTTTAAGTCCAGCTGATAAATTAAGTCAGCTCTTTTTGCAGCTTCTGAATCTTCAAGTTTGCCCATTTTCCAGCCGGTCGGGTTACCGGGAAATATCTGTATGGTCTGACAGCCGATTGAGGAAACTCTTTCCAGGTTTTTCTTGAAACCGCCCTTCTGAGGCATGTGGACACCAAGGCGCAAGGCTTTTCCTCCTTATTTAAGGCAACAGCTTTAATATGTTTAAATAGTTCTTTTTCCGCGGAGCTGCTCTATCTTGTTTTATGAAATTCTCGGTTCGCTAGGGAGTTGAGCTTACTTTTCTGACAGGTATTTCACTTAATTGCTAAGTTCAAGTTCAGAAACTGCCCTTATACCCTCTGGTCAAGCTCCTTTAAGAGCAACCTCATTGCCGTAGCAGTACTTTCATTGACTACAACTTTAGCCTGCCTGTCATAAAAGGTTCCCGTGCGATTAATAATAACCAGGTTGTCACAGTAGGAGGGCAGCTGGTTGGCAGGGGAAACCTGCATGCTCGATCCTACCACCATAATTAAGTCAGCTTTGCGGGCCTCTTCCATGGCCTCGCTATAGTCGGGAGAAAGCGGCTCGCCGAAAAGCACTACGTCAGGCTTGAGCGGCTCACCACATTCCACGCAAAGCGGCGGCAGGATGCCATCTTCGACAGCTTCAACAACATCGTCTATACTTACCTGCAGGCCGCAGTGCATGCAGCTGGCCGTGCTTAAGGTACCGTGGATTTCCAGCACACGTTTTGAACCGCCCTTCTGGTGCAAGCCGTCAACATTTTGTGTAATAATCGCTTTAACCATTCCGCGCTTTTCCAGTTCCGCCAGGACGGTATGACCTTCGTTAGGTTCAGCCTCGTCAAGCATTTTGACAAAAGGAGCCCCACCTTCGTAGAAAGCTTTCGGGTTTGCCTTGAAGCCCTGGATGGTAAAGAGCTCGGGATCAAGCATGGTCCATAACCCGCTGCCGGGGCTGCGGAAATCGGGCACACCGCTTTCGGTGGAGACACCTGCTCCGGTCAAAACAACGGTATGATCGCTTACTTCAAGCAGGTCGGCGATTTCTTTAATTTTTGCAAGTACCTCTTCCATCTTTACACCTCCCGAAAAAAACTATGCCAGGTGAGACGCTTCAGCTGCTTTTCAGGCTTGAAGTCAGGAGCAAAGGAGCCTGGGGCCATTTATAAATAAGGCTTGAAGTGGCCCTGCAGGCGCTGTAAAAAAAGCAGGTTTTAAACCTGACTGTATTTGAAGTCTTGTTAAGATTGACTCCTTAATCTTATTGTATCAGTCTATCCAGACCTTAACCTTGCGGGTCCGGGGGCCGTCAAATTCGGCCAGAAAGATTCCCTGCCAGGTTCCCAGGTCAAAAGAATTGTCCTTTATTATAAGGTGCAGGGAACAGCCCAGCAGGGCTGCCTTGATGTGCGCATCGCTGTTGCCTTCGCGGTGCTGGTAATCATTTTTTAAGGGAACCAGGATCTGCAGGTGCTTGAGCAGGTCTTCCATCACATCGGGATCATTATCTTCATTAATGGTTACAGCAGCCGTGGTGTGTGATACAAAAACTGTGCAGCATCCGTCTTTGGCTCCGCTTTTTGCAAGCAGCTCATTTAACTGGGGAGTAATATTGACAAACTGCTCGCGGGCGGAAGTCTTAACTTCAAGCTCAAGGTGCATCGGTTTGCCTCCCTCTAATAATCCTCTTCCCTTTCTGTAAGCAGGGCCAGCATACTGCGGTATGCTTTGCGATCTATCTGGAGAACCCGGTTAATTTGATTAAACTTGCGGCGCACACTGGCTGGTGAAACCCCGTATGCCTCTGCCAGCTCTTTCTGGGTCAGGCCAAGGAAGTGAAAACGGGCCAGGCAGTACTCCAGGCCGGCCGCCCAGGTCTGCGGCTTAACCACTTTAGGGCCATCGGGATAAATACAGTTTATAAAGTCGAGCCATATCGCTTCGGCATCGTCATAGAATTCATGGCTGTAAAACTCGCTGCGGCCCATATTGGCAAAAGTGCATTCCAGAACCTGCTGCCAGCCACTATCCCAGGTAGGGGCAGGGTTTTTACATTCACGCAGTTTAATCTCGCTGAAAGACCCGTCAAGGTAGACCCGGCATGTACTTTCAGGACTATTTTTTTTAAGCTGGTTTAAAGCAACCTGCCTCAGGCGCTCGTTAACCCAGGGATTGGCGGCAAATTCGCTGAACCCTGGCGGGCTGTCCGGCAACCAGCTTCACCGTATAGTAAAAGAATGGCTTCCTTGAGCAGATCTCCCCCCTGGTAAAGCCCCCAGCGTAAAACCCGGCGGAAACTTTTATCTTCCAGGAGGCGATCTTTAAACTGAACCCTGTTCAAATCATCAACCAGGTTCATTAAAGCTTCGCTCTCAGTAACGCTCGGACCCTGGTTAAAGGATTCAATGTCGTCTTCATCTTCCATGGCAATCAGTAAATCCTCGGCTTCCTCAACCATATCCCCTTCAGGGGTCAGATCGAGGTATTTAAGCAGAAGCCTTTTAGCCTCGTTCAGATCCTCCATCAGACCGTGGTTCACGGCCATGAAAAAATAACATTCTGTCAGCTCGGGATCCATGTTCTCAACAATATGCTCAAAGATTAAGTTTGCTTCCTGCAGCTGGTTAATCTTACTGAGCAGGCAGGCCAGGTTATAGTGGTTGAGCGGATCATCCGGCTCCGCTTCCACTGCTTTTTGCAGGTAAAGCAGAGCCTTGGAAGGTTTGTTCTTCTGGCTGTAGTAGGCGCCCTTGCGGGCATAATAAGGAGCATCCTGGGTGAAGGGTATCACCTTCAGGTTGCGATCGTCAGTTTTAATTATGCCCCGGGGCCGATCGGCTCTTCCCAATTACTTTCACCTTCACTTTCTCAGGCAGGGAACTTTTCTCCCTGTCCATTAGCACTAAGTTAATATCTTCTCTAGAAAAGGCTAATTATCCTGCCCACTGTCATTTTCAGTTACAGGCGGCACAAATATACTGCGCTCCAGGAAGCGGTCCCATTCGGTCCATTCGCCACTTTCCGGTGTATGTTTCTCCATGACCTTAATAAACTGGTCCATGCGGGCGCTGACCAGGTCGGCATGGAAGAGAGCAAAAGCATGGATAGTTTTCGGCACTTCTGGCGAACCCCATTCCCGCACCCCGTGATGAGTTAAAAGCATATGCTCTAACTCCAGCTTCAAGTCATCGGGGAAGTCGTGCAAGCCTGCCAGTTTACTGTCCAGCATTTCCTTGCCGATGCTGATATGACCGACCAGCTTGCCGCGGTCAGTAAAATCGAAACTGATACTGTCCTGGTTGTACTCTTCTAGCTTGCCAATATCGTGCAGGATCGCCCCTGTTATTAAAAGATCCAGCCGGACCTGCTCCGGGTAAAGCCCGGCCAGGTTACGGCAGAGAGCGATTACCTCCAGGGTATGCTCAAGCAGGCCGCCGACACAGTTATGATGGATAGTTCTTGCGGCGGGAGAATTTGCATAAAGGCGGGTAAAGTCAGGATCCGAAAAGAAAGCTTCCAGTAAACTTTTCAGGTGCTTTTCCTTAACATCTGCATTGATTATATTTTTCAGCTCGCTCATCATTTCAGCAGGATCACGCCTGGAAACAGCCTGGAAGAAGGCCCTGTTTACTTTAGACGGATCAAGCTTGCGGATATCGCCAACCACAACCTGCGGTCCGTGATAATCGCTGACNGANCCNCGCACAAANACCAGGTCATCCTGCTGCACCGCTTCACTGCCGGTTGGCGGGTCCCACATCACCGCCTTGACCCTGCCGCTTACATCGCCCAGGGTGAGCCTTAAAAAATACTCGCCGGACCGGTGGGGCGAAGAAAAAGCGGTTTTATTTACTTCCAAAACCAGGACCTGCGTTTCCACTTCATCGCCAATCTTTAAATCTTTGATCATTTGTTTTTTCATCAGCTTCTCCTATCCGCACGATTATAATCTCTGCATG
>SL_8KL_010_SEDDRAFT_10003126_pt1 | contig 13740 bp, 10 predicted proteins | sample SodLakKL_010_SED_4_FD_11160 | JGI IMG/M metagenome (IMG submission 11160) | reverse complement strand
ATATATTTTCCAAAATGGTAGATAAGCTCGATGAAGGAGATCCTCTTGAAAAGGAGATAGAAAAATTTGGAGTTAGATTTAGATAGAATAGATAAAAGTAGAGTAGAAATGGGGAAATGTGATGATTGGAAATGGGAAAGATCTGACAAAGGGTATAAAAAACCGCCCTTTTTAAAGTTTTCAGAGCAGGAAGATGTACCAGGACAGCATAAAATTTATAAAAAATGGTTAGGCGTGTTTCTAGGTAGATATAACCATCCTTTCAACACTTGTCAAAAAGGGCAGTTCTACTACGCCAATTGGATACCTAAAGAAGATGGATATAGTGGGTTTTCCTTCAGTTCAAGTTCTAGTTCTGACTCTAAATCCTATCCATTAAGTAAAATCTTTGGTAACGATATAAGAAAATTAACGGAAATTGTTGATAAAATCAAAAATCTAGATCCGATGGAAGGAAGCAGGCAAATAGAATTTACCTGGAGAAAAAGAAAATGTGAAGAGTGTGTCTATAGAAGATTGTGCGGCGATTGGGAGGTTTTAGAATGACTTCCGATGAAATATTGACTCAAAAATCTAGAGAAAAAGAGCTGGTAGATCCTCAGATAGAGGTACTAGAAAACCTATTCTTGGAAAAAAATAATGTTATAGTGAGTGCAGGTGCTGGTACAGGCAAGACTACGACGATGGTTGAGGCAGTGACTGAAGCCGCACTTAGAGAGAAAGATAATAATAAGAACCCATTCCAAAAGATATTGGTCGTTACCTTTACAGTTGAGGCGGCAAGACAACTAAAACAGAAGGTCCTTGAAAGAATGATTAAACATCTTAAAAAGGAAAATGCTTCTGAAACGGAAATAAACAGTATCAAAAGACAGGTGGAAAACGAGTCATGGATACTAACATTAGATAAATTCACTCGAAAGGTACTCAATGAAGAAATGATAGATGCAGGTATCGGAAGTATAGATGAAACTACGGATGATTATGAATTGCGTGATGTACGGGATGAAGTGATAAGAGAAATAAAAAATTCATCAGATCCTGAATTGCAGGAGGCAACGGAAGTTTTGCAGAATTGGGCACCCAAATTGTGGTATAATAGAACCGAAGAGAACCATTGGGAAGCAGCTGTGTGGAACATTTTAAGGGACGGTAGGCAGCTCGCGATGTCCGCTGTTGAATTAATGGAGGAAGCCCGGAGGACCTTTAAAGAAGACTTCTTCCTAAATCACAATCCAAAAAAAGGTTTAGATAATGCCGAAAAAGAAGAGATCAAGAACAATATAATCAGTGTGAAAGGACAGCTAGGAGACCATGAATTAGTTAACATATACAATGAATACGAAGAGATTCTTGACGCCTTTGAGAAAGTCCTTCTAGAAGCTGAAGAGAAATATGACGATAAAACAAAATCCGAAGGGAAATTAACCTACGATGATGTACGATATCATATTTTAAATCACATCGAAAATGATGATCAAGGTGAGGAATTCAGAAAAGGCAGATTCAAGTATGTTTTTGTCGATGAATTTCAAGATACCAGTCACGCTCAGTGTGACCTGTTAAGGGCTTTCATCTCGGACGAAACCAGGGTAGCCTTGATCGGTGATCCTAGACAGAGTATTTATCAGTGGAGAGAAGCTGACCCAAATATATTCTCCAAAATGGTAGATAAGCTCGATGAAGGAGATCCTCTTGAAAAGGAGATAGAAAAATTTGGAATTAGCGGATTTGAAAAGATAGATTTAGATGTGAACTTTAGGTCCAATGATGATATAGTAAAATTAACTAACAACTTATTTGGCGATGAAAACGACAGTTCTATATTTAAACAAGAGAAGTATTTAGGAGGAATCGATCTTCCAAATAACAGTTTGAAAACTTGCGATGACAGAAAAAAAGCAAAAGATGATAAGGACCTAGAATGCCTTCATATTTACAAATCATCAGAGTCGACCACAAAAAAAATGGCTAGGGATTGGGCAGAAAAGATCTGCTGTATTTTGTCAAATATTGAAGAGTATGAAATTTTAGAAGATGTAGATGATGAAAACGTTGAATGGAGAAACGCAGAGCTTGGAGACTGTTGGATCTTGATGAGGAGTAGGAGTAAATGGAAGTATCTTAAGGAAAAATTGGTGGAACATAACATCGATTATATATTTGTTAATCAAAAGGGATTGTTTGAAAAGTCTCCAACTGTCCAGATCATCATAGATATTTTGAACTGGATAGGGAATCCACATGATTTTGAATCTCTAGCTAGGATTGTACGCTCTCCTCTGTTGGGTTTAGAAGATAAAACATTACGATATATCGCATCTAAAGAGTTCGATTTAGACTGGCTCAAAAATGAAACTCCTGATTTCCTAAATGATAGGGATCTACATGAACTGAGAGAACTGATAAATCTGAGAGAAGATCTGAGGTGGAAAAGAGAAGATAGAAAATCTGAACTGGTCGAATCCATATTGCAATTTTCGGCCTTTGATGTGGTTTCCCTCACTTCTACAGAAGGAAGACAGGAACTGGGCAATATTAGACAGTTTCAACAGGTCATAGATGAGTGGGAAGGCGAGGAATTGATGTCCTTCCAAGACTTTATCGAGAGGCTAAACTTTTACAGAGATTTTGGGGCTGACGAAGCCGAATTTAATTTTGCACCCCTTGCAGAGCAGGAAGAAAAAGACTCCGTAAAAATAACCACAGTCCATTCGTCTAAAGGGTTAGGATATCCCATAGTATTTCATTACAATCCTGATAGAAGTATTTCAGATACTCTCTCTCCCAACAATGACGAATTAAATTTAACCGTGAAGAGAAAAAGTGACGGAAGCAATGACACATTTGTTTCCATTGGTCTGAACTTTTTAGAAAGCGTTAATGAGGAAATTTTAAAATCCTCTTTTTCGGATATCAATACCAAAATAGATTCAATCGAAAATGGTACTCTAGATGAAAATACTAACATTTTCGATTGGTATACCACTTTTGACCAATGGGCGGAAGAGTGGAGATTACTGTATGTAGCTTTAACAAGGGCTGAAGACCATGTGTTCCTACCTTTCAAAGAATCTATTGGAAGTAGATACTCTTGGGAGAAAATATATCATAAGATGGACCTTAACGGTTTGCTATTGGATGGGTGCAACTACGAAGAGAGACTAAATGTAGAAAAGAGAGAATCTATTGGTGAAGACCTAGAACTACCTGATCTGAACAAAAAGAGCTTCGATAATTACGTGCCAATTTCCGTATCAGTTTCTCATCTATATGACCTGATCGTCTGTCCTAGAAGATACCAATACGTGCAGCTTCAAAAGGTATCTGGTCCCTCCGATTGTGAGGGTGTAAGCAGACCAGAAGGCGTGATATTTGGAAATGAGTTACATACGGCTTTAGAGAGCAGCGATCTGGGAGATGAAGAGGTGAATATTGATTATGTTGAACAGGAACCCGATAAAATAGAAGAGGCTATCGAAAAATTTTACCGGGATGACATCTACGATAAATATAATTTCAAAGATAGGGATGTTTTGAAGGAAGAGGAAATCTCGTATCCTCTTGAAATAGATGGCCATGAGATCATCCTTCAGGGCAAGGTTGATTGTTTGATGGAAACCGAAGATGGTTTGATTGTGTTTGATTATAAAACGGTAGATCCCTCCAATAAATTTGAAAAGGAGCATCAAAAATATCAGCTTCGAGGCTACTCGTATTTACTGCAAAATCTGTATCCTGAAATTGGAGTTTCAAAGGCTGTGCTTCTTTATTATGACAGGGAAACTAGGACTTGGAATGATGAAGAAGTTCCTTTGGAATTAGAGACCTTTGAAGAGGAACTGGAAAGTAGCTTACCTGTAGAATTAGATGATAAGGGCTTAACGATGGGAGATCAACCTCCCTGTGAAGACGCTCAGGGCGAAGAATATTGCTCAGAAGTGATCCGGTTGTGCAAATAATAGATAGAAGTGTTTTACCAATTGCTTTTTAAAATCTGAATTGACCTATCCTCTAACTCCTTGTCAAGCCATTTTTTGAATTTGTCGTGATCCCCTGGCATCCAAGGTCCTCCCTGTTGACAAGCACCATTTTCACTACTCCACCCACCCCATTTTTCAATCAATTCAGGTATTACTCTATAGTAATTATCCCTATATGAGGCAAATTCTATAAATTTACTAAATCTCCCAGATCGTGGATCTTTTTTATCTGCTATTGCTATTACAGATCGACCATCTCCTTCTCCATTTTTCCGTTGGCCATGAACGTTTCTCATTTTCTTTTTATCACCTAGTTCATCTATCTTTTTTATTTTTCTTGCTATCAATTGACCGATAAATCCGTATCTAAGATTTTCTTTTTGATCTTTAAGTGCTGAAAAAAACACCAAGCGAACGGGGGTATTCTCTTCAAATTGAAGTAATTTTTGTCCCTTTGGGTTTTTATTACCATTACGGAAGATATAAATATTGCCGTATGTACCTTGTTTAAAATCTGGGTCTAAATGAATATGTTTATCTAACATGCTTTCTGGTATTTCATCTTTCATAGGATGTTCTTTATATTTGGGTGTATAAACTGAATCATATTTTTCTGGAATAGGCAAATATGTGAAGGTACGATCTTCATTTAATTGACCGTGCATCCCCCCACCTAAGCCTGTATAATCAGCACCAACTCTATATATTAAAAATTTCAAGACTTTTTCCCTCCTGTTATTCCATTTATGAAATCACCAAGGTTTGTTTTTCTGCCATATCTATCTATTCGGTTCCGCTCAGTAAGGTACCCATCTAATCCAGTGTGTTTTTCAAAATGTTTTTTGTCATCTATCTCTTTTCCTTGAGGTCCAAACACGAAAGTCTTATTTGGATCAAAAACAAAAATGAGACCTGTGTTTATATCGTTTTCAAAACTATCCTCACCATGACTGTGATTACCGCATTTTTTATAATCACTAGGTTTCAGAGAGGATTCTTTAGTCTCATCTTTTGGTTCATACAAATCACCTAATGGATACTTATTTGCATTTTTTTCGGCTCGGTTCTTTTTATTTATTTGAGTCCAAGCTTCATAAAATGTTTCGTGAATTTGTTTTACCTTGCCTAAAAACAAAAGTATTGAGTCGGAAAACCCTTTTTTACGTAATTTTGAAGTTGCAAATCCCGCGATCCAGAGATTATTTTCTCCTCCAGCCCAGTGATTTTTATATAGAGTATTCCTCATATCGTGCTTGCAGGTGGATAACGTCATAACGTCGCCCTTAAAATTAGGCGCAGATCCTTTTTGATATATATCTCCATCTATCACATCAACGGTTGTAAGAGTGTAAACTCGTAGATGTACTTCTGGATCATATTCTTTTTCTTTGACGAGTCTTTTAAAACTCTCCATATTGATTTCTGGTATCACATAAGGATTTAATTCATTCTCACAACTGCAACCCTGGCCTGAATCCTTTATAGTTCCTTCACATTTTTCGTCCATCTTGATCCTCCTCTATTTTGTTAATTTGTTTTTGATATAAGTAGATTTTGAACTACGGAGCCTCTCTGTTTTTAGTAAGCTAAACCATCTTCATACTTGACTAAAGAATTCCATAGGGGATTTTTTGTGATATTTTTAGTAAAAATCCTATCCATAACGAAAGGCACTGAATTAATTTTAAAGAGTTGTTAAATGGAGCTATTATTGCGTAACTTTATCGAGAACCTCTTCATAATCTTCTATATAATTCATTAATTTCTTTTTGATGTCTAGAGGTATATTTTCATCCCCCTCTAATATTTTGTTAAATAAGACAGAATCTTCTTCAAAGCTCCATTTTCTTTCGGTTGAGTTTTGTAAACTATCAAAATGGGATTTGAATTCTTCCCATTTTTTGTTTCTGTTATCTACACTATAATGGGAGTAAACCCCGAATCTAACAAATCCTTTTTGGATATGCCCGTCATGTAGTTTACATTCTATCCTAGTAGAGCCATTATCCCAATTTTCTTTATGAATTACAATTCTCCTTCTTTTATTATCAACTTTCCAAGAAGAATCTGAAGATATTTTTTCATCATCTTCAAGTAACCTTCGGACTTCTTTGAATAAATGTTCAACATCTATTTTCAACTTATTTTTATTTTGAGAAGTCTCTGGAGATTTCATGTATTCTCGACTTTCGTCACTTAATCCATCGAATCTAACATATTGGTTTTTTCTTAGAACTTCTATGAAATCCTCTATTACTATCCTAACTCTCCTATCATAATCAGTATAATCTAAGTCCTTCAAAATATCTCTTATTTGCGAATATGTGATATGTTCAAATTTATCACACTCTGGGCGTTCTCTATATTCAGGTGTCAAGTAAACGAATATTTCATTTTTTTCTGATCCACCCCAATTTTCGTACAATTTTTTAGTTTGTTTAGTTCCTTCACTTGCTGTAACTTTGTTTTCAATTACAATCAAAAAATCTTCGCCTTTCACTACTATGTCTGCTACACAGTCATTTTTTCCATCTTCCCTATCAACATCAATTGAACTATTAGAAAGAGATAAATCTTCATCTAATAAACTTAACAAACACCTCAAAAAGGTATTATTTTTTGAACTATCCACTTTTTGTGTAAGAAGCCAAGATAAAAAATTAGAATATGCTGTTTCTCTTTTTTCCATTCCAAGAATTTCAAATATATTCACGCTCATGTTTTTGGAAAATTGGGAATCAATTATTTATTTTTTAGTACCTCTGTAAAAAATCTTCCTAAGTTAACAGCCAAATCCAAATCAAGACCTATAAACCCAACTGTATATTAATCAGCATTAAACTCAATTCTAGATACACTAATTTAATAAATTAGCAATAACTAATGACTTTGGGATAACATGAGTAGAGCATCTACATATTGGGAAAATGCAAACATAAGTTATAATAATTACATGAATTTCATTGAAGGTAAAGAAAATCGATTTGAATTAAGTTATATAGATCTTCTTTACATAAGTAATTTCAAGGGAGGTTTTGCCTCTATACACGAAGAAGAATCGGCGGTAAATGAAAAACTAAAAAAATATTCCGAGCAACTAAAGGAAATAAATAATGAATTTAAGGGGAAAAATCTTGATGATCTAACTGATGAGGAATTGAATTTATTAAAGAAAAAGGCAGAAAAGTTTTTACAAACCACCACTGAAGAGAGTACGAATATATATGGGTTTAAGTCTTCTTACGCTTCTGCCATGCTTCATTTTTATTTTCCTGACTTACTACCAATCTTGGATAAGCGTGTTCTAAAAGGAGTTAGTATAGATACAGAAAAAAAGAGTAACGATCAAGTGAAAGATATAAAACAATATTACCCTGAATTAATTAATAAGTTTCATCAACACCTAAAAAACAATCCTGAAAAGTCATTGAGAGAATACGATGAAGAGTGTTTTAAAAAGGAGACCGAGGATTAGATCCTACATATTATCTCATTAAGTTAAAGAGCCGGTGAGTTTGTTGTTAATACCTTACGGGCTAGACCCGACTCTACAACCGTTATCTATTTAAAGAAAAAGGCTATTATCACTATTGAATAAAAAGCTAGAACCACCTTGTTGCAAGTGATGTCCGAAAAAATAAGGATTGAAACTCCTGACTCCTTCGTCAGGGCACCAGCGTCTTCTTCGTTGCAAACAGTGTCCGAAAAAACAAGGATTGAAACAACTTTTGTGATCGGAACTGAAATGTAAGCAAATAAGTGTACATCAAAAATTAAGTATTAAAAATCGGAACTCTTCTATAAGATACATAAAGGTTGAGGACTAAACTGTACTGGAAAAAGTATATTTCGAGCTTTAGTTATTTGTATTCGCTCTTTTGGAACCTTCCATCCTCTCCTAGTTCCTTGAAGTAAAATCAAAAGTATACTCACTAAGGAATTCTTGAAAGGGTTAAATTAACCCTCTATCCCGATCATTCTTCTTCCCCATGCTTCAAAACGTAATGTTGTTTCGCTAAAGAGATAACTCGTTTTTTTGATTGATCCTGTATTTCTTTTCCACACTCTGGACAAGTGAAAAGGTGAGCAGTAATCTTTTTTTTAGTTATATGTTCCTCAAAATTCATTGTATCATTTTACAATCTATTTTCATCTATCAAAAAGTGAATCTTTCATAGCATATCCTTTACTAGAATCTATTTTCCTTGTACCAAAACACCTTCTACATTGTTTTATAGAACCCTGACATTCTACAACTTTAGTACCTATACAATCAGGACAAACATCATTGTCATTCAACTCTAATCCTCCTCAATAATGCCCTTCTCTTCTAATTTACTTTCTAATTTCTCGAAGTCCTTTTTTATCTCTTCATAGTCTTCTTCCGAAATAGCACCCTTTTCATATCCTTCTCCGATGTACTCAAGGGCGTGATAGAAATTAAAAGATATCTCTCTCATCAGAGGTTCTCCAGTATCATATGCTTCTAATTCACTTAATTTCTTTTTCGTTTCTTCTTTCTTATTTTCTTCTTCCATATCCTTTTCCTCCTATATTTCAACACCTTCAAGTCATGGGAATAATTTTCCCACTAATAATCACAATACTGTCTTTTTATTTATATGTATCGGTATCCGTATCCCCGTCAAATTTGATTGTTAACTAATACCCTCTCAATTTTCTAGTATAAGTACTAATGGTGTCTCTTCAAGTCTCTTCATATATATCTAGGTTGTCTGAATTAATAGTAATGTTTGAGCCCTAATTCCCCGACCTTTGAGGTCGTGGGATACAGGGCGATCAATATCTGTTCTAGCAAGTTTTTAAGTCAAAGAGCGTGTTCTCGACTTGGCGGTGCGCCCCTACGGGGCGCTTTGGGAACCGCCAGGAGTCGAGAAAAATGACACGCATGCAATCATATAGCCACGGCTTTGGCCAAAGCCTGTATCACGTAGTGTTAAGCCCTTATAAACGTTTTCGGATGTTCCGAAGATCTGACATTCGAAAAGAACTGGAAAGCATTCTGTTAGAAATTGCTGATAGACACGGTTTTCAGATCTATGAGATGAGTATAGAGGAAGACCATGTTCATATCTTTTTGAGTCATCGCCCTTCTCAATCAATAGCTGAAGTAATTCAATATTTGAAGGGCGCAAGTTCGAGAGAATTAAGAGAGGTCTTCCCTGAATTAAAAGGGTATGATGAAAACCACCTTTGGTCCGCAGGTAAATGCTTTCGACCAATAGGTGAAATTACACCTTAGAAGGTGGAACATTATATAAAGGAATCACAATCTCATCACTACGCAAATAGTTCTAGTGAATCGATGGCTATAAAAAGAAAACCACACCATTCCTCAGGGACTCCTCAAACTTCTCTACAAGACTTTACTGGTCAATAAGTGAGGATGCCCCGAGATTTATCTCGGGGAGCACTCACCACTTTCGATATGTTTTGTTAAAATACATACCTCTTCCTGATTCTCATTTCTAGAGAATTTTTGTATCTCTATTTCTTTACTATGACCTATTTTCAAAATTCATTGTTTTTGTTAGGGTGGAGGAGAAAAGGAAGGATACTAAGAGGATTAAAAGTTTTGAAGGTTGGATGAGTTAGCACTATCATTCACTTATGTTTTACATCTATCGCAGTTTCAAATCGATTTTCACTATATAGGTTAAAAACCTATATCGTTATCCTTGGCATCTTAATCAGCATATATCCGGAATGTTTTTAAAAGATATAACCTGATAAACAAGATGGCTCTTCGACTATGAAAAATCAATACCAAGAATTCCTTCCGGGTGATTTTGTTTATGATTCAAGCGAGGGCGAGGAAACTAAGTACATATATATAGATCAATATATGGATGGGGATGTTCTTTTGTTAAATAAATCCGACTTATCTGATTACGAGAAAGATAAGTCTAACTTGAAGAGATCTAGATCGACCGGTGATCTGGATGGTAGGGACTTTCTCTTACAATTGCTTTTGAAGAATCTTGAAGAACCTAACCCTGATACCTTTTCCTCGTTAGGTGGTAGCAGAACTATATTCAAACCGTTCCAGTTCCGTCCTCTTCTAAAATATATGAGTTCATCAAATAATAGGTTGGTCATAGCTGATGAAGTCGGTCTAGGGAAGACGATTGAAGCAGGTTATATCATGGTTGAAGAAATGTTTAGGACCCCTCTCAAAAGGGTGCTAATCGTATGTCCGAGCCATCTGAGGTACAAATGGAGATGGGAGATGAACTATAGGTTTGGGATACCCTTTAGAGTCGTCAACGGACGGCAGGTATTGGAAGGGTTAGAGGGAGATAAATCTTTCCACTACGTCGTTTCTATGGATTCCATGAGGAACGATAGGATAGAAAGGTTGAAGGAGACAATCTTCCAAAGTGCGAATCCATTACAAATCGATCGTGATGAGATCGACTTCTTAATAATAGATGAGATTCATCACATGATAGGTAGATCAGGTTCTACGTTGAGGAGAGAGTTCGGTATGATGCTATCAATGGTCTCTAAGAGGTGTTTAGGTCTCTCGGCAACACCTGTACATCTAGGGGATGAAGATCTGAAAAGGATACTAGAGGTTACGAGGGGAAGAGAAATAGACCAGGAAAGTTTCAAGATGTCAGCTTCTTTTGACTCCCTTATCCATCAAATCAACGAGGAGCTAATGAAATCTTCTTTTGGTGAGAAGGAAAAAAAGAGAATATTCGATTTGATAGATGATATGATTTCTGATATTGAGGGGGGCAGTATTTATGAAGGACAGGACATGCTCGATGAAATTAAATCGATAAAGAAGATAATAAAAAAAGGGTTAGAAAAAGATAGCACAGTAGGAGGTAGGTACGAGATAGGTAAGGAGATCGATCGAAAAAGGAAGTTCTATTCTGAAATCAATAGATCTAGAAGAGTAGATGTAGGGGAGGATAGGATAAGGAGGACGCACACAGAACCATTCATCGAGCTTAGCCAGGAGGAGATACTAGGGGTATCCGAACATGATCTTTTCTTCAAGCTAGATGAGTTCTTCAAAGAGAACTTCCATACGGTTCATCGCCTCCAATTATCATCTTGTTTACAAGCAATGTACGGACTTTTACAGAACGGATTTGAGGGCTTCAATACATGGCAATACGACGGGGAATTCGTAACTGATTACGAATACGAACAACAGCTGAACGGTACCGAGAAACAGAAGGCTGTAGAGAGTAGTTTAGATGATGAAGAGAGAAAGAGGGCTAAGGAGCTCTGCGAGGATTTGAGGAAAATAGGTTTCCTAGGTGATTCTAAGCTAGATTATATGATAGATAAGCTGAAGGATATGAGTGAGAGGGGGAAAATTAGGAAAGCGATAGTCTTCACCAAATGGAGACCCACGATAGAATATTTCATAAAGAAAAAATCGGAGCTTAAAGAGGGTCTAGATGTTAATCGTTTGTTCTTTATCAGGGGGGACTCACCGATGGAGAACCGAGGTAGAGTCATTAATGAGTTCGAAAAGAAGGATGGTTTCACCGTCTTATTCGCGAATGATGTACTATCAGAGGGTTTGGATCTTGTTTCTGCGGACTGCGTAGTGAACTATGACCTACCTTATAATCCCCAGAAACTAGAACAGAGGATAGGGAGGGTGGATAGGATTGGACAGGAATCTGAGGAGGTCCATATCGTGAACCTGGTTGTTAAAGGATCGATGGATCAGAAAATACTTGAACGGATAATGGAACCTATAGAAGCTTTCGAGAGGATGTTAGGTCCGATGGGCAATGTGTTGTTTGAGAGACATATAAAAGGCCAGAGGATAGATGATTTAGATCCCATCAAGATAAAGAAGGAAAAAGATATTCTAGAAGATATAAAAGAGGAAAAAGAGATCGTTGGAGTGAACGATTGGTTAGACAAAGAGATAAGAGAGATGAAAGAGGATGATAAAACTGAACTCGAGAGGAGGATAGTGATAGAGGAGTTCTCCGAAGTCATGGAAGGTACTAACGTGGATATAGAACCTGAAAATGAAGGTTACAGGATAGAGGGGAACAAAAAGGGTTTAAGCAAACTCCTAGCGGAAATCTATTGCAGCAAGTTAGACAAACACGATCAGTTCAATAAAATAAGATCCATGATTAAGAACCTAGATAAACTAACATTAGAATATGATGGAGAAGGGGAATATGTTTCCTTAAATCACCCTCTATTCAAGGGTATGAAGGAGATTATCACGTTGAAAGATTTCCAGATTCCATATGAAGGTAAAGTAGCTTCGATAATCTTAAGAGGAGATAATCAACTGATAGATAGTTCTGAGTTACTCATATTAACTAATTTCCACATTGGATTCAATAATGGAGTATCTAAGGAGTCTTCAATCTGGAAGTACAATATTGACGACTCTACTCTCGATGAGATGAATGGTCTATCTATTGCAGATATTTTACAGAAAATAGAAGGTGTGGGAATTGATTTCGAATTCAAAGAGATCCTTGAAAACATATCAGGATTAAGGGATTTGTTAGAAGGAAATTTTGAGGAATGGAAGCAGGATGAGATCTCAAGGTACCAGTTGGACCGTAAATTGGAACTCGACGATAAGCTCAACCGGTTGGAATACAAGAGGTACAAATTGTCCGAACTATCTGAAGAAAAGATTAACAAAAAATTGGAACAAAAGATTGATTTACTAGAAAATAAAATAGATAGTGCAAAAAAACATTTAGAAGAACTAGAAGAAGGGGTAATAGAACCTGAAAATGAGGATATGATTATATCACTTTTGATTTATGACGAGGAGTATGAAGATGACTGAAGAAGTATTTCTCTACTGCGCAGGTTGCGGGAAGGAATGGATTGAGAAATCAGAGCACAACGAATCAGATGGGATATACTGTGAGGACTGTGCATCTAAAGGCGAGATAGATGAATTGTTCTGTAACTTTTGCGGTGAACATAGACCATATGATGAAGAGATGGCAAAGGGAAATGAGTTGGTTCATTGTTTATCTTGTTTAAGAGATATAAATAGAATTGATAACTTTATATCTTGGCTCGAATCGAAGATAAACCGTGAAACACATGATGCAGGGTACAGATATATATTGAGGGAATTGGTCCAGAACACAGATGATCTTGAGCCTAAAGCTAATATCTTGGTGTTGAGATTCACTGAAGACGCTCTTGAAGTGGCGAACGATGGACGACATTTTACAACTTATAATAAAGAAACTAAGGAGACAGGTGGAGACATGCAAGAGATACAACATATTTGGGCAAGCCAGAAGGAAAAGGAGGCTAACAGTACTGGCTACCATGGGACAGGGTTCCAAACCGTTTTTGCATTTTGCAATTTTCCTGAAATTCATTCAAGTGGGTACTCAGTGACATTGGATCCAACGAAACCATCGAATGAGTGTTATTCCTTTGAATATGCAAAGGATTCGGGCTTTTCTTCACCATATGGTACAAAAAAGGGTGTTCTCTTTAGGTTCCCTTGGAGAGACGAAGAAGATTATGAATACGAGGACGAAACATTAGGGATAAAACCGTTTAAAGAACACCAATTCCCGGTTTTCAGTTCAGAGGATATAAGAGAAATCTATGAAAACTGGAAGGATTTCCTAGAACCTATATTGCTCACTTGTAATAATCTTAAGAAGATAAGGATATCTTTGGAGATCGGAGATGAAAAAGAAATATATCAAGTTGAAAGGGACTTCATGATGAGGACTGAAGATTTACCCGAACA
>SL_8KL_010_SEDDRAFT_10003124_pt1 | contig 13745 bp, 9 predicted proteins | sample SodLakKL_010_SED_4_FD_11160 | JGI IMG/M metagenome (IMG submission 11160) | reverse complement strand
ACCCTGGCCGGCCGGCTCGACCTGCCCGACGACAAGATGAAAGCCTGCGCGTTGTTTGCGCACTGCTTCACCTGCTCCAAAAGCCTGAAGGTGGTCGGCAACATCGCCAAGGAACTGGTGGCCAGCGATATCGGGGTGCTCCGGTTCGATTTTACCGGGCTGGGACAGAGCGAGGGCGAGTTCGCCAATACCAATTTTTCATCGAATGTGGATGACCTGCTGGCCGCAGTGGATTTCATGAAAGAGGAGACGGGTGGACCGCATCTGCTCATCGGGCATTCCCTCGGTGGCGCGGCGGTGATCCAGAGCGCGCACCAGATCCCGTCGGCCAGGGCGGTGGTCACCATAGGTTCGCCATCGGATCCCGGACATGTAATCAAGCACTTTGAGACGCACCTCGATGTGATCGAGGAGAAAGGCGAGGCCGAAGTGGTCCTGGCCGGACGGAAATTCACCATCAAAAAGCAGCTGGTGGATGATCTCAATGCCGTACGCATGGACCGCTGCATCCGGGATCTGGACCGGGCCCTTCTGGTGATGCATTCGCCGATGGATGACACCGTCGGCATCGAAAACGCCGCCCATATTTACAAGCTGGCCCGCCATCCAAAAAGCTTCCTCTCGCTGGACAAGGCCGACCATCTGCTCCGCGACGACAACCACAGCCGGTATGCCGGCGCCATGATCGCCACATGGGCGCAGTTGTATCTGTGATGCGGATCCAATCGACCAGATCTGCAACCAGATAGCGATGTGTCATTTTTCGCCTGGTGACCGGATATATCTTGTTTCAATGTGTTCGGAGAATAATTTGTTGATTTATTAATTTTCAGGATACAATATTTGCCGATTGATGGTTATAATAGTGTAAATGAATAATCGAGGATCTCAAGCTATGGCAAGCAACACACAAGAATTAAAAAGTCTTCTTCACGAAAGCATCGAGAATATCGATGATGAGGAGTTGTTGCTCATGGCAAAAAGTTTGCTGGATCGCAAATATAAACCTGCCGAAGCCATTGAACTGAACGAGTATCAGAAACAGCGTATTGAGAAAGCAAAAGCCAGTATTGCCAGGGGGGAGTACCTGAGCAATGAACAAGCCGACAAACTGGTAGCTCAATGGCATTTTGAACTACAGTCATTCAGGAGTCGACTATTCGTATGGCGTGCCCTACCTGTATCAGATCACTCTCGGGCTGGTGTTGATCGTAAGCATGGTCTTCACTCCCTACGTCCTGTACCTGCTCGCGCGGCTCGGAAAATGGGGCTGGCTTCTGAAAAGGTCAGCCAGCCTGATTTTCGGGTTCACGAATCAGTACATCCAGAGGAATGCCAAGATTTTTGTTGATCAGTCTGATCTGGGTGAGGGAGAGGCTGCGCTTGCCGGAGAGAATCTCACTGGCCCTTGAGCGTGATCCAAGAATTTTTGCAAGATCATTCTGCGTGAGGCCAAGTTGTTCCATGCGGAATTTTATAGCTTCAAGTGGATCTGGTTCATCAATCGGGAAGTGTTTTCTCTCGAACTCATCGACCAGCAAGCCGAGGATTTCCTGTTCGTCGGCCTCAGCGCTGCCGGGACGGGAATCTAGCAATATTTCAATGCGGCTCAGGGCTTCCTGGTAATCTTTATTGGTATGGATAGGTCGGATCTGCATGCATTAACCAGAACTGTTTCAAGCTGTTGCGTGAAATGATGCGCATGATCAAATATACCAAGTTCCCAAAACGGGAACAAGTGAGTTTTTTCTATGTTGGCATGATGCAAGTAAGAAATCGCAGATGGCAATTCCTTACAGAAATTCTATTTTCCAAAACAGGAAGCCGAATATGGCCAGTAAACTTTTTTCCTGTTATCTATTTCACGAGCACTTAATTTCCACAAATGAAAGCCAACTGTTTGATTTTGACGGTTCTCATTATGGGATGTGGCGCTCAGGAGACAGACCAAGTCCCGGAAGCGTATCGGCATTTGGAAAACCTGACCGTCTTTCCAGCAGAGAAGGAGGCTCCCCAGAAAATCAACTTGGAGCGAGAACAATCCTTTGGGGATACAGATGAAACGCTCATTGGGCGTATGGGCGATGTTACCGTAGATGACCGGGGACGTGTTTACATTGCCGACAACCAAAAAAAACGGATATTTGTTTTTGAACCTGATGGTCAATTGATTGCCGAACTGGGAAGAGGTGGCCAGGGCCCTGGTGAGTTTGTTGAACTAACGGCTATGCATGCCACTAGTAATGAACTTTTTGTCTTCGACCGTAACAAACAGGAGTCCATTGTGTTTTCACTGGCTTCCCTCAGCTACAGTCATACCATCCTGCTTGCCGGAAACAGAGATGAAATCCCGGAATTGGAGGGAGCTTTATTGAACAGGTACTACCTTATTAGGGTAGACAACTCATTTCTGGCTCAGTTTTCAGCACCCAATACGGCAGCAGGTCGCCGGGACTGGGACAAAATTGAAAACCGGATACATATTTATTTGCTTGATGAGGACGGGGTCATTGGTTCCGGCAAGCTTTTTGACCGTACTTCTTCCTATCAGGTATTGGTGCCGCTTGGGGGCAGAACTGTGGGGATGCCTGTATCGTTTTTCGGGACACTCTTGACGGCTTTGTCAGCCCATGACCACCTGCATGTTGCGTGGTCAGAGCATTTATTGATAAAAAGATACAGTCCGGAAGGGGAATATCAAGATGCTTTTTATTACCCGATTCAGAGAGCACCTTTAAAACCCGAATCCGAATTTCCGAGAGCTGACAGAGAATTGGTGAATGAAGCTGTGCGGTCAATGGACCTTCCAGAAAAAACTCCGGCCCTTGATGGGATGCTCTTTGATGACGAAAATCGTCTGTGGGTGTCAACGGTTGTGGATAATGTTGATGTCCACGAATGGTGGGTGCTTCAGGATTCGGGTGAACTCATTACCCGCTTCGAATGGCCGCGTGACGAGCCTGTTGAAGTGGTGAAAAACGGTTACATCTACACCCGTCAAACCGATGAGGAAACGGGTCTGCAGCAGATCAATCGATACCGCTTTGAGTGGAACTGAGATTAAATAATGCTGTAATCCGTTTAATTTAGTAGCCCGGGAATTGCTGCATGGCGTTTGAATGAAATTGTCTACTGGCCTGAAATTCTTTATTTTTGTATATGACAATTGAACATAAGAAAATAGCGCTTATAAAATGGATAGCAACTCTTGAGGATGAGGCTGTCCTTGATCAAATGGCTGGATTCAAGAGATCTTCCATGGATGAACTTCCAGACGGAATTGTTCAACTCTTAATAATGGCAGAAGCTGAACCAGGTGAAAATCTAGTGAAACACTCAAGTGCCAAAGATTTTCTGAAAATGAAATGACTAGCTGTGCCGTGATGAGCAGAAATGTGGTAAGATGAAGTGGTATTCCGAAAGGTCCATTTTTTAATGATCAATGCTAGTGAAAAACGATATCTAATGGATCAAGCTTGCCGATAATCAAAACGGGATTGTCATCATCGTTTAGTGATGAATCCAACTCTCTGGCGTCATGCAAGCAACAGTTTCCGTATTCTCTGACTAACTTTGCTTCGCTTATATTACGCCCCATAAGCAAAAGATTATTGTCATAAATTCCAAATACGGCTCTGTACAACTCGTGGTCTGCCAGATCATTTTCAAATCCAGTATAAACAAGCGCCCTTTTTCTGTTTTTATCAACTAATACGTTTCTATTCTCAGAATCACGAAAATCAAAATGAATGTAGTTCTCATTTTCGTAGATGGAACTCAACCATCTGGCTGTATTAGTATTTGCTAACCGCCTGCTAGCTTCCCCAGGCATTGGAGTATCGTGAAATATTTCATTAAAATTGGTAGTATTGTCTGTTGGAATCACTGAATACTTTACAGAAAAGTCATCTTTTGTGATACTGTATATGTTGTAATCGAAAAAGTTTACAAATAGTATGGTACTATCTTGATGTTTTTTGGAGAAGGTACTTAAAGACCTAGGTCTCCAATGCCTGAATTTAGGATTTGCGGGATAAAATTCATTAATAACTTCGAAATTTGTCCTATCAAGAATTGCAATATTCATTTCTTGTCCTTCGAATGTGTAATCGATTGGGAAATGATTGTTTCTATGGAATATAATATTTCCAAAGAAATCAACTATTAATTCATCGGCAATCACACTTATGTTTCTTTCTTTTACAAATTCTCCGTTTAAGTCAAAAAATAAAACTTTTAAAAGTGACCTGTCATTGACAATGATATATTCATTTATAAAATCAACATAAACATCAGTAATCCTCATAAACTCACCGGGACCCCTTCCTCCCGAAAAGAGTGTATTTATGAACTTTCCAGACCTGTCAAAGATTATTATCCTGTCCAACATAATATCGAATATGATTACTTTTTCTTCGTTAAAATACACTTTATGTGCTTGGGCAATCATACTTGAAGAAGACGCTTCGAGCGGAATTACTTCAATGCTCGAAAAAAGTTCAGTTAGTTTTACCCTTTCTTTATAAAAACTTTTTTGAGGCAAAATGATTTTGCCTTCCTCTTTTAAAAACACCCCTTCCTGTTTTACTTCTTCATGAGAACATGATAGTACAACTAGCAGGATGGATATAAAAAACAAGATGAAATGTTTCATAAAAAATACCTGTGCGTTTAAATTAGAAAGCAAAACAGGAACATGATAGTGGATATTAGGAGGAAAAGGGAAATATCATACCAAGGTCAATTTAAATACATAATATTGATAGTCAGAGTGAGATTCAATCTGTTTGCATTTAGTAATTCAAATGAACTTCGTAATACATCCGCATCATTTTTTAGTCATGTTTTGTTCCCGATAATCGGTTTTGTCAGTATGGCTAACCTGGAAACTTAAACCGGAAAACCCTTTTCCGGTTGTAGAAGTAAAACGTTCTGGACCCGCCGGTCGGAATCAGACCACTTATGATCATATGGTTTTCATCACCATCCATGCGGAATCGGTATCTTCCGGCAACACGGTATGAACTGTCGTCAGTTTTACTCAGATGTATAACCGTATTGCGGATGTTCATATACAGATCCCCGTTATCCATCAGTTAGTACCTTCTGATTATCGCCTATAACGGCCAATCTGCTGAATAGATCTCACCGTACTGCTGATTTAAAAACCAGGCACGAGAATCTTCCGGTGAAAAGGTGAATGAATTGAAACGGCCAATCAGCTCATTATTAATGCCTTGATATGTAATTTCAGCAAGGGTTTCTCCGTCATCAGACACCCAGATTACCGTTGCCTTGTTTTTTTCAAGTGTGTTTAACAGGACAGCCACTCCTTCTTCATTGGCATCCATGGCTTTGGCATATTTATACAAACGAAGTGCAGGTTCCCCGGATCGAACACTTTCCCTGTTCTCATCGGCAAAATGGCTGAACATCCCTTCCTGAACAGGGTGCTTTATATTCACTTCCCAGATCAATTCACCTGAATGGGAGTATTTCTCCAATATGCCTGTGGTTTGCTGAAATGCATAAATTCCCTTAGAACTGTGGCTCAGCATCATGAAATTCACAAATATTTCCGGGATTTCACGGTTTAAATGCGACTGCTGAATTTCATCCCCGTCATAGCTTTCAACAAAATCGCCGACGGCGCTTCCGAGAAATAACAAGTGGTCATTTTTGATATCGGCTATCGCAAACAACGAATTGTTTCTCCCCCGGGATGGTAAAAGCAAAAGGTGCGGGCTGATGGCTTCCACAGTGAGTGGAATATTGGGTGGGAATCCGTCAGGGTTAACCGGATTTACATCAACGGCTATATCTGAAACCGGATCGCCATTCAAGTCATAGGTGATAAACTTGAATCCATTATAATCATAAATCAAGTATTGGTCTTCAAATTTCCAAAAACCGGCTATCGATTGAAACTCTCCGGGCCCCCTTCCTTCACTGCCGAATGAAAAGATTTTCTCTCCCTCCAGGTCTACTTTGGTTACTCTGTCAAAAGAATTATCGGTGAAGTATAATGCTCCGGGTTCGGCTTTTATGTGACTCGGCATTCCGACAAAATCGGCAATTTCCGGACTTAGAAATACGGTCGATTCATGAATCTCATATTTTTCAAAGACGGACTCTTCCTGTTTCGAACAGGCAGCGATCACCATCACAAAAAGCAGTATGACTTTTATAAATTGCATATCATCAACCGTGCGCTCTTTCCAGTGAATCAAATAATGACATCCAGGGGTATCCCTGAAAAAGCCCGTTACTTTTCTTCGGGTACTGATCTCTGTTGAACTGGCGTTAGTCATGGCCTTTTGGCATTTGTTGACGAAACTCAGAACCTGTTATGTATGGTTATGAAACTGCCGGTCTTTCAACAACAGCTGAGCTTTCTCCGATATTTGTAAAGCTTTGTTGAAATAGATCATACGAAGACAGCCAGAAATGTGCAATAATGTTGGTATCAAGAAGGGTAACTGGGTTTTTGTAATTGATTTGAGAGTCAAAAATCAATTACATAATAATTCGAGTACGACTACGAAAAAAAATGGTGTAAATAAAAACGCAATTATTAAGAATTTTTTTATTGTGTGAATCGTTAGTGCATTGTATATTTAAGTTGACATGACCTCTTAGGCTTCGGTCTAAGAGATGGCTTGAGGGCATTGCCTTCGAGCCTTTTTTTTATTCTTGAGGGAGCGAGAGTATGAAAACTATCATCTATATTGATGGCTTTAATTTTTACTATTCAACATATAGAAGTCCACATCAACCAGATGCGAAAAACTATAAATGGCTCGATTTTAAAAAGCTGTTACAAAATCTTCTGCGCAGTGAGCATGAGATAGTTGCTATAAAATACTATACTGCAAACGTGTCTGGATTACATGATCCAGATCAACCAACCAGGCAACAAACATATTTAAGAGCACTCAAAACGTATACGCCTGAATTTGAAGTACATAAAGGGATGTTTTTGACGTCGAAAAGGAATATGCCCAGAGTGAAGCGCCCAGGTAGTGAGTTAGTTTGGTATACTGAAGAGAAAGGCTCTGATGTAAACTTGGCAGTTCACTTGGTAAATGATGGCTATAAAAATTTGTATTCTTGCGCAGTAGTACTTTCTAATGATGGGGATTTGCGTGAGGCTTTAAAAGTTGCAAAAAATGAATTAGAAAAAAAGATTGGATGGATTCTTCCCAGATGGACGCAAAAACGTTCAAACGAGTTGAGACAATACACTGACTTTTATCGTAAATTTGGTTTGCAGAATTTAAAAGATGCACAGTTGCCCTCCCCCATACCGGGTACAAACATTAGAAAACCTGATGCTTGGTAAGCTATCGTTACTTATTTCTGAGATTGATTATCAGAAAAAATGTAAGATACTTAATAAATTAATCTGCCGATTAAAAACTGAGGATATACGACATACCTAGGTAAGATTGTGGGAAAGTTGGCCAGTTTTATGGGAAGAGGTCAGGAACCCTGTGAATTTTATGATTAGATTTTGTAACATTTTACAGCAAGCTCTGTGATTCTTTGCATCTCGAATGCACGCATGAAGGCCGACATATACTCATCTTGATCTACCCTTGCCAACCGTGATTTTTTAGCGAAAAATTGCTCCTCAAACGCCCCATAACCGCAATCATGCTCGTGCTGGCGACGTTTATCTTCGGATATATCGCCTTGCAGGAGCTTTCGGTTGACCTGCTGCCGGATGTGGACGTGCCTTCACTGATGGTCCGCACCGAATGGCCCGGCGCCTCGGCGAGTGAGGTGGAGACGCGCATAAATGAGCAGCTTGAAGCCGCACTCGGCACGCTGCCAGGACTCCGCCGCTCGCAAAGCTACGCCCGGCAGGGGATCGGTTTCGTCTCGCTCGAGTTCGAATGGGGTCATAACATGGATCTGGCGTTTCTAAATGCGAGAGAACGGCTCGATCAGGTTCGGTTCAGCCTCCCGCAGCAGGCCGAACGCCCGCAACTGGTCTACTCCGATCCCGGCGACGAACCGGTGGCCATACTCGGGATCCAGCTGCGCGATAACCCCAATCCCGGCTACCAGGAACGCCTCGAACTCAAACAGTGGGCCGACCGCGTACTCACGCGCAGGCTCGAGCAGGAGTATGGCATTGCCCAGGCAGTGATCGTCGGGGCGCTCACCCCCGAGGTGCACATCCGGTACAAGCCCCACCTGGCCGACCGCTACAACCTCTCTACCGCGGAAATCCAGAGACGGGTCCGTGAGGCCAACGAATTCTCACCGTCCGGGGAGCTGCGCGACGGCTGGTACCGCTACTCGCTGAAAATAGAAAGCCGCATCACCTCGGTCGAGCAACTCCGCCGGCTGCCGCTCAAAACCGTTGGCGGGGAGCGCATCCTGCGCCTCCAGGATGTCGCGGAGGTCCATATGGACGAACGCGATCCGGTTTCGTTTTCCATGGTGGATGGGCGTCCGGTCCTCTCCGTCCTGGTGAAAAAGGATTTCGAAAGCAATCTCGTGCAGGTCTATCATCAGATGGCCCCGGTCCTCGACGAGCTGAGAGAGCAATTCCCCGGCATCTCCATCGATGTGCTCAGCGAAAACGCCACCTTCATCGAAGCCTCGGTCAACAATCTGCTCCAGACCCTGCTGCTTGGCGGCATCCTCGCCTTTTTTGTGCTCTTTTTCTTCCTGAACGACCCGCGAAGCCCGCTCACCATCGGTATCGCTATCCCGGTCAGCATCATGCTCACCTTTTTTGTGATGTACCTTGCCGGGATTCAGCTCAACATCATCTCTCTGAGCGGACTCACCCTCGGTATCGGGCTTCTGGTCGACAACGCCATTGTGGTGCTTGAAAACATCAACCGCCACCGGAAATCCGGTCTCCCGCTCTTTGAAGCGGCCGGCAAGGGCACCCGTGAAATTTCACTGGCGGTGACCGCATCCACCCTCACCACCATCTCTGTCTTTCTGCCGCTGGTCTTCCTTGGCGGCTTCGAGGGCGCGTTTTTCCGGGATCAGGCACTCACTCTCTCCATCGCGCTGCTCTCCTCGCTGCTGGTGGCGCTGTTCATCCTGCCGGTGCTGGTGTTGCAGGTCCAAAAGTTCAGGAGACGAGAAAGGCTCGCGGATACCGGTCCGGCAGCATCGGATGACGTAGATACAATCAGTATGACCGCTCAATCCGGACCCGCAGATCAGGCCGATCAGACGGTACACACGGGGAGCACTGAAGCCGGCAGCCGGCCCCATCCACCCGAAACAACTTCCCCGGACCTCCCCGATGACCGGAGCACGATATTCACCCGCGCAATGGACCGTGCCCAGGCCCGCTATGAAAAGCTGCTGCTTGCCGGCATCCGACGGCCGGTGCTTGTTGTTTCGCTCTTCCTGATCGCGATGGGGCTTGCCGTCGTTGCGTTTCTGTTCGTGCCGAAAGAGCTTATCCCGCAAGGGGAGGAGCAGCGGCTACGCTACCGGGTCACCATGCCGGGCAATACCGCGCTGCGAAGCACCCGGGAGGCGGCCCGGACCTTCACCGCATCCATCCATAATGTTGGGGGGATGGATACGGCGCTGGGGCCCGTACTGACCCTCGGCGGCTACACCGACGATACCAACATCACCCGGCTGGCGGATGAGGGCCTCAACCGGTTTGTCATCGAAATTCCGCTGAATGATCCCCGCGCGGCCGGACGCATCCGCTCTGAAATCGAAACCCTCCGGCAGAACCAGCCGCACTGGCGCATCGAAGAGCTGGACGCGTTGCCGCTCTTCGAAAACGTGCTTGGACGTCAAGCAGCCCCGGTGGTGGTCCACGTGGCCGGGCAGGATCGCCGTGCCGGTGCCGCAGGGGCCGAGCGTCTGCGCACGATGCTGGCCGAGCGCAACCCGGACTGGCGGCTTGACCTGCAGCACGCCGAAGAGGTGGAGACGTGGCACCTACACTTTCGTCCGGACCGCCTGCTGCGCTACGGCATCACCGAGCGGGAGGTGATCTCGTTTCTTGAATCCGCCGCCCGCGGCGCCATGATCACCGAGTGGATGCAGGAGGATGAGAACATCGACATCCGGCTCTATCAGCAGGTCAGCGCCCACTTCGATCCCGCCGAAATGCGCCTGCCCAGCCGCGGCCGCATGGTGCGTCTCTCCGAGTTGGCGACCATCGAGCATGTGGGCGAGCCGGAGCAGATCGAGCGGATCAACCAGACCCCGGTCCTCAGTTATCTCAGCAATATCGGACTGGCGTCGTGGTGGTGGCAGCGCGGCGATTTCCGCGATGTGGTGGATGCGTTCCGGATGGAGACCGGCGTGGATGTGCATCTTTCGGGCACTGCCATCCAGGTGGAGTCGCTGCTCAGCGATATGGCGCGCCTGCTGCTCATCAGCGTGATTCTGATTTACGTGATCCTCACCGTTCAGTACGAGAACATGAAATACCCGCTGATCATCATGCTCGGGGTGCCGTTCGCCTGGATCGGGTCGCTGCTGGTGCTCTGGCCGGCCGGACTCAGCCTCAACATCCTGTCGTTCATGGGTATTCTGGTGCTCACGGGGATCGCCGTCAACGATGCCATCCTCAAGGTCGACTTCATGCGGCGCTACTTCCATGACACCGGCAACCTCGACGAGGCGGTGCATCTGGCGGGGCGGCACCGGTTTCGTCCGGTCGTGATGACCACCATGACCACGCTGCTCGGCCTGCTGCCCATGGTTATCCCGATCGGGGATGGATACGAATTCCGCCAGTCGCTGGCCCTCGCCCTGATGGGCGGCATGGTGACCAGCACGCTGCTCACGCTCTTTCTCGTGCCGATGGTATTCCGGTGGATCGAGCGAAAGAAGGATGTAACACATAACAAACCGGTAATCCCATGATTTTTGTGTATGTATATGGATGAAACTGCCACTTGAAACAGTAAAATAATGATTGCCATAGCCTATTTGTCCGGTAGCTACCGTTATCCGGCACAGTTACTCATTCTCTGCATGGTTTTCGGCGGATTTGCAGCAGCCTGCTCCGATGACAACGGCGACGGGGAGGCCGAAACCCGCAGGGCCGAACGGGAGGAGGTGCGTCCGGTCGTCATATTCGACCGGGCCGACGATCAGCCGCTATATCACCACATCGAAACGCAAGGCACCGTGGAGCCGCTGCGCGAAATAAGGATATTCAGCCGGCTCTCGGGGTTTGTGGCGCACAATGTGGTCCGGGACGGGCACCGCGTCTCGGAGGGTGACACCATCCTGGCCCTCGATGATCGTGAGTGGCAGATGGCCCTGGAGGATGCGCGCAATGCCCTGGAAAAAGCGGCTTCCGATTACCGGATTGAGCGGGATCAGCGGCTGCGCGGCGCCGGTGGTGAAACGCTGCCGGAGGAGATGGACCGGTTCCTGCGCAATTTCCACGGATATTCCGATGCGCAGGTGGCGCTCAGACGGGCCGAACTGAACCTGAGCTATGCCTCGGTCGTGGCGCCGTTCGACGGACAAATCCACACCAGGGAAAACTTCACGCGCGGACAGTATCTGTCGGCAGGGACCGAGCTGGGCCGACTGGTAGATCAGTCGCAGGTGCGGGTCCGCTTCGACATGCTGGAGAGCGAGCTTGCGGATGTGACGGAAGGCATGACCGTCGAACTTGAAACCGGATTCGGCTACCGGGCTTCCGGTGTCGTGGAGGCGGTATCACCGGTGGTGGATGACCAGAGCAAGACGGGGCAGGTGGTGGCGCTCTTTGAAAATCCGGATGGGCGCCTGCGCGGCGGGATGACGGTCGACGGACGCGTGCTCGTCGAATCGGTCGAAGGGCGTTCGCGAATCCCGCGCGCCGCCAAACTGACGCGCGACAACCGTCCGCTTGTATTCAAGCTCAGCGGCGATACGGTCGAGTGGATCTACATCGAGCCCGTCGCGGTAACATCCGAGTGGGTGGTGATCAACCATGAGGACATCTCGCCCGGAGACACCCTGGCCGTTGATCAGCATTTTGCCATCAGCCACTTGCAGCGGGTGAATCCGAGATTCCGGTTTTGAAGAGGCGGCCTCTGACGAACCCTGGCAGTGTCATGCTTCAGTATTGTCCATCCACCCTTGATTTCCCATGAACGAGCTTTTCCGCCGAAAATATCTGATTTCGATGTTCTACCTCGCGGTGGTGGTCGTCGGTGTCATGGTGTGGCAGCGGATCCCGGTGGAGATGTCGCCCGACATGCAGCTGCCGAGTATCACGGTGAACTACCAGTGGAGCCGGACCTCGCCGGAGGTGGTCGAGCAGGAGATCACCCGCCGCGTGGAGCAGCAGGTGCGCCGGCTGCGGGATGTCGAGCGGGTGACGTCGGTCAGCAATGAGGGCCGCTCTACGGTTACGGTCTATTTCCACAAGCACGCCCCGGTGGATTTCCGCAGTGTGGAACTTCAGGAGTATCTTCGCGTGCTGGAGGAGAGCCTGCCGCCGTCGGTGCAGCCGGGGCGGGTGAGCCACCGGGTGCCACAGGAGCTTCAGGGGATGCAGACCTTTCTGATCTATTCGATCAACAGCGGGGAGCGGATGCCAAGCGAGCTGCTGGAGTTTACACGGCGCAACATCAAGCTGCCGATGCTCGGGATTCGCGGAATTGCAGGGGTGGAGCTGGAGGGGGTGCGCGATCCGGCGCTGCTGGTCGACTTCGACGTGCCGGCCGCCGAGCGGCTGGGTATCGGCACCCCCGAGGTGATGCGCCAGGTCAACGAGCGGTTGTCGTGGCGGTCGGCCGGATACCGCGAACACGCCGGAATGCGGTACAGCCTCATGGTGCCACCGATGTTCGCGAACACATCCGACATCACCGCCATGCCGATCCGTCTCCCGGACAGCGAACGGCAGATTCCGCTGGGGGATATCGCCCGGGTGACGGTCGGCGACTATCCGGAGCGCTCCGCCAGGCGCATCAACGGCAACCCGGCGCTCACCATCCGCTTTGAGCGCGAAACCGGCGTCGATGCACTCCAATTGGCCGAGACGGTGATCGCCCGGATGGATGAGATCGCGGCCGCACTTCCACCCGATATCCACCTGCAGATCGAACGCGACGCCACCGAGGACCTGCGCGAAGAACTCGCCACACTGGAGCGCCAGGCGCTGATCAGCCTGCTTGCGGTGTTCCTGGTGCTGCTGTTGTTCATCCGGAAAATCCGCGCCCCGCTGATCATCCTCGGAAGCATCCTCTTTTCGCTGTTACTGTCGGTGATCATGCTCCATATCATGGGCTACACCATCAATGTGATCACACTGGCCGGGCTGACCATTTCCCTCGGCATGATCATCGACAACGCGGTGGTAGTGTTCGAGCACATCAACCCGCGGCTCCCGCTTGCCCGTCAGGCGCGCATCGAGCACGTCCGGCGCCATCTGCCGCATGTACTGGTCCCGGTCATTGGCAGCACTCTCACCACCGTCGGTATCTTCATCCCGCTGCTTTTTGCGATGGAAGAGGTGCGGATGTTCCTGATGCCGCTGGGCATGGCGCTCACGCTGACGCTGCTCGCATCGGTGCTGATTTCGCTTACCTGGATTCCATACGCGCTGATCTGGCTGGTGCGGGTTCCTCATGCACAATCCTCATCCACCAGCACGCTTTGGTCGAAACTCGTCTTCCGGATCCGGACCTTCGCCCGGGCGCCGGCCGTATCCACCCGAAAAAAAAGATTTCGCTGGACGCGCGTCTCGCTTGGTTTCTTTACCTGGCGCCACCGGCTGCGCTGGCTGATCT